>TARA_R110002020_G_scaffold462818_2_pt1 | contig 88074 bp, 70 predicted proteins | sample TARA_R110002020 | Tara Oceans TARA_R110002020 (sample SAMEA4396489) | marine metagenome | biome: Westerlies Biome; feature: [MES] marine water layer (ENVO:01000295) within the mesopelagic zone...; material: water (ENVO:00002006), including particulate matter (ENVO:01000060) such...
ACAGGTGCAACTGGTAACACAGGAGCTCAAGGGATCCAGGGTGAAACCGGAGCTACTGGAGCGCAAGGAATTCAGGGAATACAAGGTGCAACTGGAGCTACTGGTGCAACCGGAGCAAAAGGTGAAACTGGAGCAACAGGATCAGCTGGTCCCGCAGGATCGGATGGTATTGATGGTGCAATCGGACCTAAAGGAGATAAAGGCGACACAGGTGCAACTGGTCCAACCGGTGCTGCAGGTACTAACGGAACTAATGGAGCCACCGGCGCTACCGGCCCAACGGGTGCAACAGGTGCAACAGGTGATACAGGACCTCAAGGAGATAATATGATAAAAGCAATAGGAAAAATATCCGCAGCAGGTGGAATTGTAAAAGCGACCTCTGGAATAACGGTAACCAAATTATCCGGAAACGGGCATTATAGAATAAACCTGCCCTCAGGTATGGTTTCAAGCGCCAATTATATTATACAACTAACGCAGCCTGATAGAAATGGAGCAGGTAACGATAACCCTGGAATCGGATATATTAATCAAACATCCTCAAGTTTTGAAGTAATCATTGGAGATAATGACAATGGAGCATCAGACAGGGTAAGGTTTAATTCTGAATTTATGTTTATGATTTTGGATTTTTAAAATAATATGGAACCAAAACATCAATTAAATAAAGTCTCCAATTTAATCAGATAATTAAAAGCAAAAAGATATAATGTTCAACAGCAGCAAATATAAAGTACAAAGAATAGAAACTAAAAAAGGAAAGCTCCACCTTAACAAGGCGGCCCTTAATTTATTCTTTATTATCCTTTTTACATCTCAATTTGTGGCCCATGCCCAAATAGACCCCGGACTTTTATTGGGTCTTAATCCAGCAACAACTACAGAAATGAACGCAATCACTGGTTCTATTACTGGGTCTATGCTTTACAATTCTACAGATAAAAAAGTATACTATTATAATGGAACCAATTGGGTAACCCCATCAAATGACAACTGGTTACTGGATGGGAATACGGCTGTAGCTGGAGCATCATTTTTAGGAACAAAAAACGATGTGGCCATGGACATTAGATCTAACAATACCAGTATCCTGAAATTCGGTAGGCGACAAACCCTTGGTTTAGTTCAACCTTATCCGGATTATACGGACCAAAATCAATATTTAACCTACGTTGGTGGGGCTAACGGCGTCTCCGCCCTGCAATTTCAAGCCGATGCGGCCTCTTTCTACAAGCCGATGTTCTTTACCAACACAGATGGTAATTTTAGACTTAAAGGCAGTGCCGCTGGAACCGATTTTTTTGAAATTGGATCTACCGGAACATCCAACAATGGTCAGCTAGAGTTTATAATAGGTGATGATGGTTCAGAACCCTTTATCTTTAAAAGATATGATTATAGGGACGACCTTCTTAAGGAGCTCCTGCGGGTACAGGGTAGCAGTGATTCCCAAAATGCACTTCCCAGAGTAGGTATCAATACGGGTTCGTTAGCCAATTCAACCCTACAAATAAATGGTTCCTTATCTACCGCTATTACTACAGCAGGAAGCAATCTAACCTTAGATGAAAGCCATTATACCGTGCTAATAAATTCCAACATTTCCGTTACCCTTCCAGCCGCGAATGGAGCAACGGGCAGAATATATGTTTTAAAAAATACCACCAATAGTTCCAGAACTATTAGCAATTACGTTAATGGATCAGGAGTAACATCCAACCAAATTAGTGCCCAAAGTACGCTATGGGTACAAAGCAATGGCAGCACATGGAATTCAATTTCCGCAACCGGCTCCAGCTCTTCCTCCGGTACTGTAGTATCTACAGATGCCAACAATATTATTACCACAGGCACAGACGGGGGAGCCTATCTAAAAATAAACAGGGGCGGCAGGTGGACAAACACTAACACTTGGACCAATTTAAATAACGATGGTACTTCCGTCCCGATTTTTGGTAATGAAAATTATAAGGACGATGGCAACAATCTATATCAAGTTTCTGGAAATACCCTAAGAGTTAAGGAAACGGGTAGATACGATATTAGGGCTAATATAATGCTATGGACAGATGACGATAGGGTTAGCCTAACTTTTAGAATTCATGTTAACGGATCTGCTGTAGGAGCTATAGGAGCAACCGGGTATTTTAGATATAAAGATGAGTACATGCCCACAATTGCCCTAAACGAAATATTACAATTAAGTGCCAACGACGATGTTACGATTATAGTACAGCGAGAAGGAGATAGCGGGGATGTACACCTTTCCGGAACTGGAACTTCAAGCTTTATAATCAACAAAATAAAGTAAGTTAATGAAAATCAAGGCCTTTATACTGCTATTTTTTACTTTGCATGTCATTTTTGGCCAAGATGCGGTACATAATTATGGCAATATTCAAATACATGAAACTGCCATGGTAGGTTTCCATATGGATGTCATTAACGATGGTACCTTTGACGAGAATTTAGGTTTGGTAGGTTTTTATAGCGATAACCACCCCTTGACCATTTCCGGAGCCTTTGCCCCTGTTTTTTATGATTCCGAGGTAGCTGTAAACGACGGACTTTATCTGGAAACAAGCATAGGGGTATTGAATAATTTCAATTTCATACAGGGCAACGTATTTACGCCTAGGAATCGCTCCAACGTTTTCCTAAACTTTTCCGATGATTCATTTTATGTGGGCGAGGGAAACAATACCAAAATTGATGGTTACGGGGCTATTTCAAATAAGGATACCTTTACCTTTCCCGTTGGGGATGGTGACCGTATGAGACCTTTGACCATAACTTCGGAAAGCGTTAATGCACTGGCCAAATGTGCCTATTTCTTTGTAGCCCCGGATAACCAATCCAGTTTTAATGAAAATTTCAATACGGGCGCAAGGGACTTTAATGTGGCCGCCGTAAGTAATCAGGAATTTTGGCGCTTGGAGGGAGACTCCCCCAGCACAGTTACTCTAAGCTGGGATGAAAGAAGCAATATTGGTAATCTTGGGGAATATATTAGTGACCTAATAGTAGTAGGCTGGAGTAAAAGTCAACAGAAATGGGTCAACCTAGGGAATTCCGCATTGGAAGGAGAATTTTCCTTTGGAACATTAAGTTCGGATACCTTTGTACCAAATGACTACGACATCATTACAATCGGTGGGGCACTTGATCTAAATGAAAGCCTTACCACCATAGAATTGGGCAATTATTTTTTAACACCCAACGGAGATGGCACCAACGATTATCTTGTAATTGATGGTATAGAAGAATCTCCCAACAATCTACTTCAAATCTTTAATAGATACGGTGTATTGGTATACTACAAAGAAAATTATAGGGATGAATTTGAAGGTATCTCCAACAGAAATATGTTGGTCAAAGGAGATATAGGTCTGTCCTCTGGAGTGTATTTTTACATCATCACCCTAAACGATATTAAAATAAAACATCAGGGCTATTTATACTTATCCCAAAATTCGCAAAACTAATTTAGAATATACTCTGCCATCCCTTTATCAACTACCTACTTTTACTGTGCTTCATACAGCAGCATGTAATACTTGCTCTAGGAAACTTACCTCCCTTCTACCCCCAACCTTAACAGTAATTCCACTCTGTTCGGAACCAAATCTTATAGAATTTAAGTAACTTTATAGTTTCGATTTTATCCATATGTCCAAGGTTATAAGGATAAATACCCCTATAATATAAAACGTGGCAGAATTTTTGGAGTAATTGGATATATTGGATTGCTTATAATTAAATAATTAGTACCCTATGCAAAGAAGATCTTTTATTAAAAAAAGTAGCTATACCGGTCTGGCCCTATCACTACTTCCAGGCCTCACCCTTTCCCAGGAAACAGAATATTCCGTAGCAGAATTAATGGGCAAAGTGGATATTGAACTTATTGGCAAGGATATAAACCTAAGAAAAGAAGCCCATGACGCCTTTGTAGAGATGAAAAGGGCAGCCTATAGTGATGGCATAGATCTAAAAATTGTATCTAGCTATCGTAATTTTTATCGTCAGGAAGGTATTTGGGAACGTAAATATTTACAATATACCGAGGAAAAGGGAATGACCAAATTGGGTGCCATTGAAAAAATTATAGAATATTCTACTATCCCTGGCACCAGTAGACATCATTGGGGAACGGATATAGACATAATTGACGGCTATCCAAAAACTACGGGAGATGTTTTGGTACCCGAAAAATTCGGAGAAGGTGGTCCATTTGCCCTATTAAAGAAATGGATGGACGATAATGCCAACAAATATGGCTTTTATTTGGTATATACGGATAATCCCAAAAGAAAGGGATTTAAATACGAGCCTTGGCATTATAGCTATGCTCCTATTTCCATACCCATGCTAAAGACTTTTAGGCGAAAGAATATTTTTAAACTTTTATTGGAGGAAGATATCATAGGGAAGGAAAACTTCACTTCAGGATTTCTAAAAGGTTATATACAGAACAATATTTTGGATATTAATCCAGACCTCCTATAAATAATTTTTGTAATTTAATACGTATTACATTAAAATACAGATGAGAAGAGGTAGTTGGAAAATTAGGATATTCATTGGCTTGGCAATTGTAGCATTTGCTTTTGTACAGCGCTGCAATAACAAGGAGGAAAACCCATATACCGGTAGGGTGCAGAACATTAATATGAGTACGGAGCAAGAAGTGGCCATTGGCCTGCAAAGTGCACCTGAAGTGGCCCAACAATATGGTGGCCTATATCCTGATGAACGATTACAGTCTTTTGTTGATCAGTTGGGCCATAAATTGGTAAATAACAGCATTGCTAGGGAAACACCATATAAATACGATTTTCATTTATTGGCAGATGAACAAACCATCAATGCCTTTGCACTGCCCGGTGGACCCGTATTCGTAACCTATGCCCTCTTTTCCCAATTGAACGAAGCGCAACTGGCTGGAGTATTGGGACATGAGATAGGGCATGTAATTGGAAGACACTCTGCAGAGAGGATTGCGGATAGCAACTTTTGGCAGACAATAAGTATGGGTGCCTCTGTAGGTGCCGATGCGGGTGGAATTGTCAATAGTATTGGCCAAAACACCTTATTGACCAACGGTCGGGACGATGAACTGGAAAGCGATGAATTAGGAGTGCTTTTTATGATACAATCCGGTTATGACCCCTATGAAATGATCAAGGTGATGGAAATTTTAAAGGCCGCAGCCGGGCCAAATAGAGTACCCGAATTTCAAAGTACTCATCCAGACCCCGATAATCGCATTGAACGGATAAAAGAAGCCATTGACCGATTTAAAGGTCAACAATAGCCATTTTTCCATTACTAGATTAGTATTTAAAGGTATTATTAGTATATTGCACCAGAACCAAATCTTATTACCCGCACAAATTTAACCCTTATAGCTTTGATTTACAATCATTTAAATGAGACTATATGGGAACTTTATTACACTTTAAGAACATTTATTTAGCGGCATTCGAAAATTGTAAACCAGAATTCGTAGTTGTATTTTTGAAGATCTACTCTGTATTCTGCGTGGCAATGCTATCCATGGCACTTTATGCATTATTATTTAGGGCCTTTACTGGATTTGAATTCTAGACATTTGGATTTGCTCTTTTACCTGAACACTATAAAAGCAAATTAAAGTAATAAAAAAACCTATCGATTAATTTCGATAGGTTTTTTTATTAAATGCAAATGCAACTACTTCCTCTGTAAACTAGTGTTGATTACCTCCAAGGCCTCTGTGGCATTGGATAGTTCCGCATGTTTTTTTGCGTTGTAACCATTATCGCACTTAATTTTAAGATCGGCACCATTGGCGATAAGGAGCTCCAGAATTTCAACTTTGTTGTAACGCGCGGCAAAAATGGCAGGTGTTTTTCCCAAGGATTTTTGATTAACATCCTCACCCAACTCAATGAGTCGCTTAACGGTTTCCAAATCCCCTTCCACAATGGCCTTACAGAAAGAGCTTATTTCTCCTGGCTTGACCATTAATACGGATTCACTTGGGGTGTAAATGTTATTACTACTCTCGGCGTAGACGCCTGCAACCATAAACAATAATGCCATGGCGACTGTTAAAATTGTTTTTCTCATGATGAATAAGATTAATTAGTGATTATTGATTACCCTAACAGACTCTATTCCGTTAAATTTGTTTCACTTTTTTCCATTAAATAACAAAACTTTAACAAAAAGTAGTCTTTTGGCCAGTCACCTAAAAAAAATACATGGAGGGATTTAAAATTTTCAAAAAAGCTGTCCCAAATTCTAGCAATCCATATACAATAGTTTTATTTTTGACACTAACAACAAACATAACATGAACAAGAAAGTAATTTTGATGATCTTGGATGGATGGGGCAAATCCCCAGACCCAAAGGTCTCCGCCATAGAAAATGCCAACACGCCCTTTATTGACTCGCTTTACACCAAATACGCCAATTCCAACTTATTGACCGATGGCATGAATGTAGGTTTACCGGAAGGACAAATGGGCAATAGTGAGGTAGGCCACATGAACCTTGGGGCCGGCCGAATTGTATACCAAGATTTGGCAAAAATAAACCTGGCTATTGATCAGGATACCTTAAAAGATGAGCAAGTGCTAAAAGACGCACTTCTTTATGCCAAAAATAATAACAAACCGGTCCATTTTTTGGGATTGTTAAGTGACGGGGGCGTACATAGCCACACCTCGCACCTAAGAGGACTTATTGATGCCAGTGAAAGCTACGGCCTTAAAAACACATATATCCATGCCTTTACCGATGGTAGGGACGTAGACCCTAAAAGTGGAATAGGATATGTAGAAGCTTTAAATAAGTATTGCGCGGATAAGAACGCAAAGCTGGCCAGTGTTATTGGCCGTTATTATGCCATGGACAGGGATAAAAGATGGGAACGGGTAAAATTGGCCTATGACCTATTGGTGAATGGTGAGGGCCAAAAAACAAACAATGTTGAAGAAGCCATATTGGCCAGTTATGAATCCGGTATTACGGATGAATTCCTAAAACCTGTATTGGCCACTGATGATCAAGGGTCGCCTTTATCCATTATTAAAAATGGTGATGTGGTTATCTTTTTCAATTTTAGGACAGACCGCGGCAGGGAACTTACCCAAGTGCTAAGTCAAGAAGACATGCATGAACTCAACATGCACAAATTGGACCTCTATTATGTAACCATGACCAACTACGATGATTCCTATAAGGGAGTGAAAGTAGTTTATGACAAGGATAATATTAGCGAGACCTTGGGAGAAACCTTGGCCAAAGCACACAAAAAACAGATAAGGATTGCGGAGACCGAAAAATATCCACATGTAACCTTCTTCTTTAACGGTGGCAGGGAAATTCCTTTTGAAGGGGAAGAGCGAATTCTATGTCCGTCACCCAAGGTAGCTACCTATGATTTAAAGCCGGAGATGAGCGCCTACGAGATTAGGGATGCCATAATTCCCGAATTAAAAAAAGGAGAGGTAGATTTTGTCTGTCTCAATTTTGCCAACCCGGATATGGTAGGCCATACCGGAGATATGCAAGCTGCAATAAAGGCCTGTGAAACTGTTGATAGCTGTGCGGAGTCCGTTATAAACGCTGGTCTGGAAAATGGATATACTACTTTGGTCATTGCCGATCACGGAAATTGCGAGACCATGATTAATCCGGACGGTAGCCCAAATACGGCACATACTACAAATCCAGTCCCCTTGATATTGGTAGATAATGAATTGAAAAGTATAAAAGATGGTGTTTTAGGTGATATTGCACCAACCATTCTAAAGCTTATGGGTGTTCCGCAACCAGCCCTAATGACAAGAAAACCATTGGTCTAACTGTTTCACCTTCAATGAATTTGCAAATACCTGCAAGCGTGCAGTTTTAAAAGTATTGTTTTACCTTTGCATTCTATGATTAAAATTAAGACTTTAGAAGAGATAGAATTAATGCGCGAAAGCGCGTTGATCGTGAGCAAGACCTTGGGAATGTTGGCCAGCGAAGTAAAGCCGGGGGTTACCACCTTACAGCTGGACGGCATGGCCGAAACATTTATAAGGGACCACGGGGCCGTTCCCGGATTCTTGGGATTGTACGATTTTCCCAATTCCTTGTGCATGAGTCCCAATGCCCAAGTGGTACATGGAATACCCAACAACACTCCTTTGGTTGAAGGCGATATTATCTCTATAGATTGTGGAGCCCTTAAAAACGGATTTTATGGGGATCATGCCTACACCTTTGAGGTAGGGGAGGTTGACGCCGAAACAAAAAAACTGTTACAGGTCACCAAAGAATCCCTATATGTTGGGATTCGCGAATTCAAAATTGGAAACCGTGTAGGTGACGTTGGTTATGCCATTCAACAATATACCGAAAGCCGAGGTTATGGAGTAGTAAGGGAATTGGTCGGTCACGGATTGGGCAGGGAAATGCATGAGGACCCTGAAATGCCCAACTATGGCAAACGTGGAAGGGGAAAGAAATTTGTGGAAGGTATGGTAGTCGCCATAGAGCCCATGATTAATTTAGGAACCAGGAGAATAAAACAATTAAAGGATGGCTGGACCATTCTAACGGCAGATAATAAACCTAGCGCACATTTTGAACATGATGTTGCCATCATAGATGGAAAGCCCGAAATATTGTCCACCTTTGCCTATATATACGAGGCTTTGGGGATAGAAAGTGACGAGGAAGCGGAGTTTCGCCAAAAAGCATTGGTACTGTAACGTTAAGGTGGTTTATTTAACTTGAACACTACTTTAAGATTTAATTGCTTTTCCAACTTTCTAGACCAAAGTTTGCAACCGCACCATATACTTATAAAGCAATTAACAATTACGCGTTGAGAACTCTAGGTGAATTTCCTTTATTCATATGGACAATCCAGTAAAGCACTTTGAAAAAATTATTTAAATACATCCTAAACACCATCCCCAGGCCAATTCTTATTAAACTAAGTTATTGGGTGCGCCCCCTTATGGCACTTAGCATGCGGGGCGATCGTTATACCGACCCCATAGATGGAAAAAAATTCAAAAGCTTCCTCCCTTATGGCTACGAACATCCCAGGGAAAATGTGTTATCGCCCTCTACCCTATCCTTGGAGCGGCACCGATTATTGTGGCTGTATTTAAAAAATGAGACCAATTTTTTTACAGAGAATCTTAAGGTCTTACATTTTGCTCCCGAACAGGCCTTTTACAAAAGATTTAGAAACCAGAAAAACATAAACTACACTACAACCGATCTTAATTCGCCCCTAGCGGATGTAAAGGCAGATATATGCAACCTGCCCTTCACCGAAAATTCCTTCGACGTCATATTTTGCAACCATGTTCTGGAACATATTCCCGATGACACAAAAGCGATGCAAGAATTGTACAGGGTACTAAAGCCTGGAGGATGGGGAGTTTTCCAAATTCCACAAGACCTTAACAGGGCCGACACCTACGAGGACAATAGTATTACGGACAAAAAGGAAAGGGCAAAAATATTTGGACAGTACGACCATGTTCGTATTTATGGACGGGATTATTTTGAGAAGCTTAGGGCTATGGGCTTTAAGGTTGTGGAAGTAGATTACACCAAAAAGTTATCCGATGCCGAAGTGGACAATTATCGTTTGGCAAAAGGAGAGATTATTCCCTTGGTATCCAAATAACTACTCCAATACATTCTCCTTAAATCCGTTCGTCATATATTCCAAAACATTCCCTTCCGGATCCAAATAGATTATATAGCCGTCCAATTCTTTATGTTGGGCCAATATAGTCTTCGTTTTCTCCAAATCCATGGCCATAAAAGCAGTGGCAAAAGCATCTGCAGTGGCACAATTACTCGCCAATACACTTGCCGCCAAGATATTTGAATTCCTGGTAAAACCAGTTTTGGGATCTATAGTATGGACATACTTGGCACCGGTTTCCGGATCAATTTTAAACTTTCTATAATTCCCCGAAGATGCCATCGCAATGTCCTTCATATACAAGGTTCTCTTGTAAGTTCTGCTTTCCTCCATCATGGGATCATCAATGGCCACCACCCATCTTTTCTCCTTGATCCTATTTTCCCCTTGGGCCACCAGCTCCCCCCCTACTTCAATTAAAAAATCGGTAATCCCCTTATTCCTCAACAAAACAGCCAGTTGGTCTACTGCATATCCTTTGGCTATGGCATTAAAATCGAAATATATGGCCGGATCCGACTTTTTTATTCTATTATCCGCCTTAATGGCCACTTTATTAAACCCAACGTAATCCAAAAGACTATCTACCTTAATACTATCCATTTCCAACTCTTTTCCCGGTCCAAAACCCCAGGCATTCACCAATACGCCAACGGTAGGGTCAAAATATCCCTCCGTAGCTTCAAAAATCTTTCCAGAAAGTTCAAATACCTCCCTGAACATGGCATCTACAACAATAGTAGAATCTCCTGCATTAATTCTTGAAATATCGGAAGTAGGTATATAAGTGGACATAGATTGATTTAGCACTTGGAAAAGGGAATCGATTTCCGTTTCAAAACTCAATTCCGACGTAGCCAAATAAGTAATGTTATAGGAAGTTCCCAAGGCTGACCCAGAACTTATATTCTTCACCCATTTGGACTCACTGTTCCCACATCCTGCGAAAATCAGGATTAAACAAATCACTACTAAACGCATGCCACTATATTTTAATAAGTCCTTCATATTCCAAAATATAAGCTTCATTAAGATAAACCGGCAGATTCCTATCCTCGGCATTGTATAGACCAACACCGGCATAATAGGCCTCTCCGTTTTGGGTCAAGGCATGATCCTTTATTTTCTGCATTAGGGACATGTCGTATTCCCTCGGATCTTGTGGATGCAGGACACTCCTAACCACAATAAAAAATAATTTCTTATCCTTAAGACAGACAAATTGCGGATTTCTTTTGGGTTTGCTATTAACCCCCATAAACTCGAATCCGTCCGCTTCCAATTGTTTCCCAACAATATTCATGGCCAAATTGTGCAATTCCTGTTCTGTTAAGGGCGTACTCATCATCTATACTTTATATTCCTAAGCCGAAGAAAAATCTTGGCATTCTCATAACAATGCTCACATAAAAAAAGACCTGTCAGGTTTTGAAAACCTGACAGGTCTATAATTAGACCATCAAGGTCTTGAAAATTTTGAAGTCTATAAGTTAACCTCCAAAATCGTCAAATCTAATATGCTCATCAGGGATACCGAAATCCTCTCCCATTTTTTGAACAGCCTTGTTCATTAATGGTGGTCCACAGAAATATAGTTCTATATCTTCGGGTGATTCGTGATGGTTCAAATAGTTTTCAATTACACAGTTGTGTATAAATCCCACGAAACCGTCACCTGGTGCGTCTATATTCTCCTTCACTTTCCAGTTATCCTCTGGTAAAGGCTCGGATAGTGCCAAATAGAATTTAAAGTTTGGAAATTCCTTTTCAAGTCTGTAAAAATGATCCAAATAAAACAATTCACGTTTAGACCTACCTCCATACCAATAGGTGACTTTTCTGTTCGTCTTTAAAGTGTTGAACAAGTGATATAAATGTGAACGCATTGGAGCCATTCCGGCACCACCACCTACATACAACATTTCAGAATCCGATTCGTTGATAAAGAACTCACCGTAAGGTCCAGAAATGGTAACAGGATCTCCTTTTTTCAAATTGAAAATATAGGAAGATGCAATTCCAGGATTAACATCCATCCAACCATTTTTGGCCCTATCCCAGGGTGGAGTGGCTATACGAACGTTCAACATAATTTCCCTTCCTTCAGCAGGATAAGAAGCCATAGAATAAGCTCTTTCCACAGTCTCAGGGTTCTTCATAACCAACGGCCATAGATTGAACTTATCCCATTCTGCCTGAAACTTATCAGGGGTTTCGTGCTCTTCAGGATGTGCAGTGATATCCATTTCAGAGAACTTCACCTCACATGGAGGAATCTCGATCTGAATATACCCACCGGCCTTATAACCCATATCTTCGGGAATTTCAACTACGAATTCCTTAATAAATGAAGCCACGTTATAATTACGTACAACAGTTCCCTGCCATTTCTTAATTCCGAACACTTCCTCAGGAATGGTAATTTCCATATCCTGCTTTACCTTTACCTGACAGGCCAAACGAGCACCATGGTTCAATTCCTTTTTGGAAAAATGTGGTGTTTCCGTTGGTAGGGCTTCCCCTCCACCGGACAGCACATGACATTCACACTGAATACAGGTTCCCCCACCTCCACAGGCAGAAGGAAGAAATATTTTCTGGTTTCCCAAGGTAGACAATAAAGACCCTCCTGAACCTACTTCAATTTTCTTTTCACCATTGATAGTTATGGTTACTGGCCCTGATGGGGATAATTTTTCCTTGGTAAACAGTAATAGTGCCACCAACAATAACAGTAGTATTAAAAAAGCAACTACCGTTATCAGTATTGTTCCAATTGTACTTGTAGCTAAGATCATTTTTACTCGTTTATTATAGCGTTGTTATAAGAAACCGTATTTTCTTTGGTCTCCTTAATTATTTTATCCTCCTCTACTTTTTGGGCAGTATTCTGCTCTACTTCTTTTGGAGCTTCATCACCACCGGTCAACATACCGCCAAAACTCATAAAACCTATAGCCATAAGTCCAGTGATTATAAAGGTTATCCCAAGACCTCTAAGTGGTGGAGGAACATTGGAGTATCTAATTTTCTCACGTATGGCAGCAATGGCCAAAATAGCCAAGAACCAACCTATACCGGAACTAAGTCCATAATTAAAGGCCAACCCAAGAGTTTGGATATCCCTAGACTGCATAAATAAGGAACCTCCCAAGATAGCACAGTTAACCGCAATTAGCGGTAAAAATATTCCCAATGAATTATAAAGTGCAGGGGAAAATTTTTCAACAACAATCTCTACCAATTGCACCATAGTTGCTATGGTAGCTATAAAGAGGATAAAAGATAAAAAGCTAAGGTTATAATCGGCGTACTCAGGTCCTAACCAAGCCAAAGCCCCATCCCTTAGAAGATACTGATCCAACAACCAGTTTAGGGGAACGGTTACCGCCAATACAAAGATCACAGCTGCTCCAAGACCAACTGCAGTAGTCACTTTTTTAGAAACGGCAAGGTAAGAACACATTCCTAAGAACGTGGCAAATACCATATTATCTATAAATATGGATTTAAAAAATAATTCTACATGTTCTAACATAACATTCTATTCTTATGATGACTACTAGTTTTCCTCTATTAAAGCTTTGTTTCTTGAACGTTGTACCCAGATAATGAGACCAACAACAATCAAGGCCATTGGGGACAACAACATAAATCCGTTGTTCTCATAACCCGTTGCATATAAACCTGTTTTTTCTATGGGATCTCCCAACACCTTAAACCCAAGTAAGGTACCAGAACCCAAAAGTTCCCTAAAGAACCCTATTATAACAAGTATAAGCCCGTAACCGGCTGCATTACCAATACCGTCCAAGAAGGACCTCCAAGGCCCGTTGGCCAAGGCAAAGGCCTCAAAACGTCCCATAATGATACAGTTGGTTATGATAAGACCCACGAAAACAGAAAGCGTTTTGCTCAGTTCATAGGCAAAGGCCTTTAACACCTGATCTACCATGATCACCAAGGCGGCCACAACTACCAATTGCACAATAATTCTAATTTTGGAAGGGATAATGTTTCGCATTAAGGAAATAACAACATTTCCTATACCCAATACAAACACAACTGATAGGGCCATTACAATGGATGCCTTTAGCTCTGCCGTAATTGCCAATGCCGAACAAATACCCAAAACCTGAATGGTAATCGGGTTATTATCCGCTAAGGGGTCTAATATTAGACTCGTATCTTTTTTTGAAAGTAGTGCCATAGTTTAATTTTTAGCTCTTATTGATTCCAAGTAGGACTTATATAGATTTACGCTTTCTTTGATCATTGCGGACAGGCCGTTACCAGTAATGGTTGCTCCTGCCAATGCGTCAACTTCATTGTCATCCTTGATTTCGTTGGTAGGGTCGTTATTTCCCTTGGCCACTGCGATACCGGCATATTCCGTACCATCTAAAATGGATTCTCCAATAAAATCGTCCATGAAGTAACGTTGCTTTATATTGGCTCCCAAACCAGGGGTTTCTCCTTTATGATCAAAATACACACCTTGTACCACCAAATTATTATCCAAGGCTACGAAGCCCCAAATAGCATCCCAAAGACCTTTGCCCCTCATAGGAATGATATAATATTTAGACCCATCCTTTTCACCGATAAAAAGAGGCAACTTTCTAGTTTTACCTGCTTTGGCCACAGTTTCCTGTTTTTTTAGATCGATAAGGTAAGCGTTGTCGTCTTTTGTAATCTGATCTCCTTCAATTACCAGTTGCTCCGTGATATATTTTTGAAATTCCCCTGCAACCCGATCCGTAGAAACGAAATTGACACTTCCTTCGTCTTCATTTTCGTTTACGCCCATGGCATAAAGAATATTCTGTTGTTTTTCCAGTCTTTCGTTCTCCTTAATCTTTTCACTTAAGGAGGAGGCAAAAAATGCCAAAAGAGACCCTACAATGACCACCATAACGGCGGCGAAAATAACGGTGTAACTATTTTTATCTGTATTAACTGCCATGATTATACTGTTTCTGCTTTTAATTCCTGTGCTTTTCCTTCTCCATCCCTAGGCAAAATAGTAGCGTTTTTAGCACGCTTCATTCTTCTATTTACATTACCCCTAATCACATAATGATCAATAGTTGGAGCAAAAACGTTCATCAACAAAATAGCCAAGAACACGCCTTCCGGATAAGCAGGATTGAACACTCTTATCAATACCGAAATAAATCCTATAAAGAATCCATAAAACCATTTACCCTTGTTAGTCTGTGCACCGGTAACAGGATCGGTGGCCATATACACAATACCAAAGGCCAAACCACCTACGATCAAATGTTGCCAAAAGTCAAAACTCATTAACCCGTAGAATTTACTGGTTTCAGTTATCCAGCCGGCACCAACTACCCCATTAAAGATAACTCCCATGACCAAGGCCCCTATTACGGCGCTCACCATGATCCTCCAACTGGCAATCTTACTATAGATCAAGAAAAGTCCGCCCAGCAATATTAATATTGTAGAAGTTTCTCCAACGGATCCAGGAATAAAGCCAAAAAACATATCAGAAACAGAATAAGTCATTTCCGCCCCCTTATTTTGGGCCAAATAACCCAAAATGGTTTCTCCAGAGATAGCGTCCGGACCACCGGCCAAGTCAACCGCTTGGTGTACCCAAACCTTATCCCCACTCATCCAGGTAGGATAGGCAAAGAATAAAAATGCCCTAATGGTAAGTGCAGGATTCAAAATATTCATTCCAGTACCTCCAAAAACTTCCTTGCCAATAACCACTCCAAAGACAACGGCCACGGCCAACATCCACAATGGAGTATCAATAGGGACTATCAATGGAACCAGCATACCAGTCACCAAATATCCTTCCTCAACCTCATGTCCCTTGATTACTGCAAACAAGAATTCAACCGCAAGTCCAACCGCATAGGAAACAATTACCAAAGGCAGCACGGTCCATGCTCCCATAATGAAATTCTCCCAAGTCAGGAAGTTTCCAAAAAGAGAAGCTTGCCTAATTACACCATTGGCAGCATCAACAGCAGCATAGTGCTGATAACCAGCATTGAAAATCCCAAAGATAAGCACGGGCACCAAAGCCATGATTACCGTGTTCATCGTACGTTTTAAATCATCCACTGCACGCACATGGGAACCAGAATGTGTAGTTTCGTTTGGAGCATACAAAAAGGTATGGATTGCATTGAATGCAGGGGCCATCTTCTTACCCTTGTACTTCTCCTTTAGATTATGTAAATTACTTTTTAAGCTCATCTTTTATCCTATTTCTTTGTATAATAAATCCAACCCTTCCCTAATAATCTGTTGATGGGGTTGTTTAGAGATGCAAATAAATTCTGTAAGTGAAAAATCTTCGGGAGCAACTTCATAAAGGCCCAACTGCTCCATTTCATCCAAGTCCTTTACCATACATGCTTTTAGAAGTTGTAAAGGATAGATGTCCATTGGAAAAACTTCCTCATACAATCCTGTAACCACAAATGCCCTGTGTTCACCATTTGTATTGGTGTCCAAATCGTATTTCTTATTGGGCTGCAACCATGAGAAGGTCAAGGCCCTAGTGGAAGATATTTTATTGAAAACTGGCTTGTTCCATCCAAAAAATTCATAATCATCACCTTCGGGAATAACACTTACGGTATTGTTATAATACCCTAAATATCCGTCAGGTTTTGTTTTGGACCCGGTGAGTACATCCCCATTTATCACCCTAAAATTTTCTGTATTCACACCACTGGCATATAGAAAGGTAGCTATTTCAGAACCTATTTTAGTAGTGTAATATTTTGGCGACTTAACGCTGGACCCTACCAGGGCCACAACCCTTTCAGGATTAAACCTTCCCGTTAGCAAAAGCTCTCCTATAATAACAAGGTCCTGTGGAGCTATTGTCCAAACTACTTCGCCTTTATTGATCGGATCTATCTTATTGATTTGGGTACCTACCAAACCAGCTGGGTGGGGACCGGAAACATTATGTATTTCCGCACCTTCCATCTTGGAAAAAATAGACTGCCCGCCTTTACCTACAGAAACATGTACCTTTCCAGGAGTTAATTTCCCCAGAACAGTAATTGCTGCCTGAATTTCATTTTCCTTTCCCTTTAAAGCATAATCCAAATCGGCCGCCATAGGACTGGTAACATAAGCAGAGATGAATATGGACTTTGGGGTTACACTTGGGTTCGCAATAATATCATAAGGTCTTTGCTTAATGAAAGGCCAACACCCAGATTTTAGAAGCAACGCTTTAATCTCTTCAGCTTTTGCGCTTTTAGGGGATAAAGGTGCATGCGACACAAATTCTTGGCTTTTGTCTGCCAATATTTTCAAGGTTAAAATTTTTCTTCTTGCTCCTCTCACTACCTCGATCAATTCTCCGCTAACCGGGGAAACAAAAAGCATGTCTTCCACATTTTTATTGTAAAAAAGTGGCTCTCCCGCCTTTACTTCAGCGCCCTGCTTAACTAATAATTTAGGTGTAATTCCGTGAAAATCCTGAAGATTAATCGCATAAACATTACTTAAAACAGCTTTGGAAGTAGTCTTTTCCGCATCACCAATAAGATTAATGTTCAAGCCTTTTTTAATTCGGATGTCTTTAGACATATTTAGTAGACCTTAGGTTATCAAAATTTCGAGCAAATTTAATACTTAATAAAAAGTTTTCATAATTATTACTTATAAATTTAGAGATTAAACCACGCTAATCCATTTAGGCTTGCTTTTTGCTTACCTTTACGTGAAAATATCACCAGATGAGATTGAATTTTATTGCGCTTATACTGTTCATTTCCTGCCATTTTGCTTTTGCCCAGGTGCAAATGGAAATTAACCCTCCAACAAATATCAAAACTATTGTCTTTAAAGGTGACACCGATGACCAGTTTCCGGTCGTGAGCTTGGGCAATCCTATTTATTTGGAATTTGATGACCTTTTGGCCAATGAACAAGACTATTATTACAAGATAGTACATTGCGATTACGACTGGACCCCATCGTCCCTTTTAAAATCCCAATATTTAAACGGAATGGACAACGAGCGGATAGTAGATTACGAAAACAGCTACTCTACACTGCAATCTTATTCCAACTACAAACTTACAATACCCAATGACAATACCCGATTAAAGGTTAGCGGTAATTACGTATTGGAAATTTACAACAGCTATAATGAGCTTCAATTTTCCAGAAGATTTATAGTATACGAAGACAGGGTCACAGTGGGCGGCGTAGTAAAACGTTCTAGGGATTTCAACTATTTAAATGAAAAACAAGTGGTACAGTTTACCATTAACGCCAATCAGGTAAAATTGGTAAACCCCAATAAGGAAGTAAAAGTTGCGATAATACAAAACCACCTTTGGCCTACTACTATTAACAACATAAGCCCACAATTTATATTGGGAACTGAACTGGTATACAAATATGATAAGGAAACCAGTTTTTTTGGCGGAAATGAATATTTTAATTTTGACACCAAAGACCTTAGGGCCCCTAGTTCTTCTATTTCCAGGATAGAACTTACAGACCTTTACAACCATTATTTGTTTATGGATTATTATAGGTACGACCGTCCCTATACCTACTATCCCGATGTTAATGGCGATTTTGTAGTCAGAACCCTTCAGGGAGACGACAGTTCCAGGGAGGCCGAATACAGTTATATACATTTTACACTGCCCTATACAGAAAAAATAGGCCTGAACGATGTATATGTATTTGGAAAATACAATAATTACGCCCTTGATGAGGAAAACAAAATGACCTATAATGAAAATACAGGCAATATGGAGGCGGTCATAAAAATGAAACAAGGATTTTACAACTACAAATATGTAATGAAAAACAAGGAAGGTGATATTGACATGAACACCATTTCGGGAAATTTTCATTTTACGGAGAACAACTACCTTATCCTGGTCTATTACAGGAATTTTGGCGATATCTACGACAGCATTATCGGGGTAGGATCGGCTAATTCGCGCTCCATCACCAATTAACGATTGGCTAAACAAAGTCCTTAAATCCCATTTTTTCTTAAGTAGCCAAAAGGCATCAATATTATGAAGACCATGGAATGTGCTGGCCACAAGGGATTAGCTCAACAAATAAATGACTGCAATAAGATATTAACAATTGCTTAAACGTGTAAACAAAAAGTCTTTTTATATTGCACCATAATAATTGCGGGAATTACTATATAAACCCTAACCCATAATTAATAATGAACAGCAGTCTTTACCCCATTTGGAACAAATTCATTTTTACCCTTCTTCTTTTCTTAAGCCTAAGCTCACTTGCGCAAGAAACCAAACTGGACAGCATTCTTAACGATTACCACAACCATCCGGAACAGATCCTCGTTGCAGCCCACAGAGCGACCAATCCCAACTATCCTGAAAATTCTTTAGCTGCCATAAGCGAAAGCATTCGCATAGGGGTAGATATCGTGGAAATTGATATTAGAAAAAGTAAGGACGGCGAACTGGTAATTATGCACGACAAAACCATTGATAGAACGACCAATGGTACAGGAAAAGTGGATGATTTTACCCTTGCCGAACTAAAGGAGTTTAAACTTAAGTTCGGAGATGCCAATACCGATGAGCAGATACCAACCTTTGAAGAGGTACTACAATTAACCAAGGGCAAGATGCTATTGGATGTGGATTTTAAGCTGGAGGGAGAGGCTGCCGTAAGGCAAACTTTCGATATGATAGAAAAATACGGTATGGAAAAACAGATATTGTTTTTCCTCTATGATTTTCCCGAAACCTCCCAGTACCAAAAATTGAACAGGGACATTAAAATAATGCCAAGGGCTTATTCCAGAAAGGATATTAGGGCTATAAGGAAATTGGAGGATATTTCCATTATTCATATTGATGAGAGCTATTATAGAGATGGAACTATGCGCCGACTTATAAAATCCGGATACAGGGTATGGATCAATGCTTTGGGCAAGTATGATAGCATGGAAACCGAAGCTAAAAATTCAGGTTTTGATGCCCTCTTGTCCCGAAAGTACGTGAACGTAATTCAAACCGATCTACCCGAAGAACTTTTGAGCTATCTCAGATCCAGGAACCTTCACCGATAAGCTCTACTCAGGAATAGGATATATGAAGGGGAGAATCAAAATTTTATTTCATACACCCCTTTCCCATACCCACTGCCATTCTTGATCAAGAGTTTGTGGTCTTGGTTGTCGTAATTCCAAAACACCTCCTTTTCCAGTTGCTTGCCGTCCAGAGTGACCGATTGCGGCTTGCTATTGGAATGTATCCGTAAAATATGTGAGAATTTTGTTCCTTCCAGGGAAAGTTTCAGGGTACCGGCTTTGGCTTCGTAAGAAATTGTGGTTTTCCCTTCGGTGTCCGTATGAAAATAATCAAAACTATTTTCACTTTGGGGATACACCAAGATGGTAGTAAAGCCCTCTAAATCCCCATTTCCCAATCCGGTATAGGATCGCTTAATATCCATTGGAACAATGGCCCCTTCCTTTATATATACTGGAAATTCGTCCATGGGAAATTCTCGGTCAATATCCACCTCGCCATCAATGGGTTCATTATCGTCAAAAAAGTATCTCCATTTACCCTTGGGCAGGGTAATTGTCCTCTTTTTGGAATCCATATAAATGGGCGCCACCAAAAAGTCATCCCCGAACATATAGTGATATTTCCCTTTTTTTAGGGGTGCCTGCAACCTTCTTCCCCCTTTATGGGCCGTTACCACATAATGGTACATATAGGGCACCAATTCTGTATGCAACCAGGAAAACTTTCGTATTACCTCCAACTCCTCCTCTGTTCTCTTCCAAAGTCGCCTTTCCCCATGGCCACCATTCATGAACAGACCGCAAAAAGTAGAGAATTGAGTCCAGCGAATATAAAGTCTTGGAGGAATCGTTTTCCCCGAAAATCCGGCCACATCAGACCCTACAATATTATAACCCAGGTCAGCGCTTTTCAGTACACTCTCTATGGCCGATTCAAAGCCTTGGATTCCTTCCAGGGCAATATCCACTTTTTCATCTCCTTCTTGCAATATCATTTCATCGGTTACCCATTTGTGTTCTTGATCGCCTACCCAATTTACCGGGGAAGCATCAATGGGCGAAAAACCTTCGGGATGAAAGCCACGGTCTATGGATCGGGAAAGAGTAACAAACTCTGGGTTTTGGGTAAGGCCATGCGCGTATTCGTCCCTGTAATAATGGTCCATATAAGTTCTAGTGGTCATAATTCCCTTGGATGTCCGCTTATAAAATATTGGTATTGGCCCAAGTTGGTTCCAAAAAAGGGTTGCTGTGCCATCCAGCTTCCATCCATCAATTCCAAGATCAAAAACATTTTGTTGCAGCCCACGCCACCAATCCATGGCATTATCACTGGTATAATCTATAAAACCTCCCTCCCCTTTCCACCATTTATTGGGGTTACGGGATTTAACCAAAAAACCGTTATCCATTGCCCTTTGATACCAATCCTTTGAATCCTTAATGTTGGCATCCTTACTATAACTATTCACCATGGAAGTCATCCAGAGTACTACCCGGTAGTCATTGTCCTGAAGCTTTTTAAACCATTGGTCCGGCTTTTTATAAAGACTAGTATCAATTTCAAAATCATTATAGCGCAAAGACCAGGGACTATCCAAAATAATGGTTCTTACCGGAATATCATTTTCCTTATAGCCTTCCAATAATTCGTCCACATAGTCCGAAGTATTGACATCATCTTCCCAAAGCCAACATTCCAACGCCCAGGGAGGCGTTAAAGGCGGATTTCCATGCCGCTGACTATTGAACGGCATGCCCCATACAGGGAAAATCCAATAAAAATAGGAGACGACACCCAAAGTCGCCAAAACCCAAATACCAATCTTTATAGCCTTTTTATTCAATTTATTTTCTTCATTTTCTTAAAGAATCTAAAATAGATGGTCCCCAGCGAATAGACCATAAAAATAAACCCAATGATAAGCAGCAAGGAACTGTATTCGGCAAACACTTTACTATAACCTTTTACGGCATTGGCCCGAACCATATAATACAGACCCAAAACAATTAAAAACAGGGAACTTAGAATTCCCGCCAAAGCCATTCTTTTATGCATCGGGATAAAATGCTCCCTTCTGTAATTCCAAAGCAATTGAAACAAAATCAACCATAAAGCCCAGGATAGTACTTGCCAAAAATTTAGTGTCCTAAAATAATTTACCACTGTAATAAAGGGCTGGAACAATAAATTTTTTCCACTATAAAAAGGCCGGTCCTGGTACATAAGTACCTTAACCCTACTTTGATCCCTATTCCTTATTATTTCCAAAATGGAATTCTCCTTTTTATCTGGATCCATTTGATGCCAATTCGGAATTTGGAAAGCATTCCATATGCCGCAGGCCCTACCGTAACCATGAAAATCAAGTCCGCCGAGCATGAGAAGCTTGTTATCTTCACAGAACTTTTTAAGATCCTTAAATATGGTTCGGTCATAATATAGTTCCTTGCCTACATTTTCAATTTCAAAACCATCCACACCCAGGTCCTTATAAAACTCCTTATCCTTTCCTTTCCCATCAAACCAGTGATTGACTATAACCGCCCCTCCATGCTTATGTACCAAGTTTACTATAAGGGAATCCGGTTTGTCCTTGGTTTCAAATTTTCCATTCAATCCCAATAAACTCATATGATTGGAACCCGAATGTTCTTGACCTACCATGATTAAAGGGTCTATAGGAAATTGGTTATTTCTTTGTTGGGTGGAGAAGTCCAATGTTTTTTTGTGATTGGCATGATCTGTAATAAAAAGGGCATCGAACCCATTTCTTTTATGCCATGCCCACATTTTTTCCTGGGATATCAACCCATCATGACTATACTCGGTATGGGCGTGGCTAGTTACCAGTATTTCATTGGAAGTATTGTTTACAATGGTATTATTGGGCAAGCGAACGAAAAGAATAACAATAAAAACCGAAAAACAAATACCGATCAACAATGGTATATTTCCAAAAAATCGCAATGTGGTTTGTCTTCTGTAAGGAACTGCAGCAATCTTAAAAATCTTGAATAGACCTAGACTTATATAAAAAACCAATATCCATAATAAGGCAATCGGTAATTCCTGTAATGGATAAATAGCCCGGTTTAAATATAGTAACAATCCCAATATTGGTTCAAAAATAATTCTCAATATTGGGATATGTATATCGTATTCGGGAACGGTTTTAAGGCTAAGGGCATCAATAATATGTATTTCCAAATGAAAAAAAAGTGCTAGACTAGCGATAACCAAAATCGGAATTGCAACAAAAGACTTTTTCAACATTTTAATATTATCCATTACTGTAGGACTTCCAAAAAAACCTCTTTAATACGAAAGAAATAAAACATTTAACCCAGGAGGCACAATAAGAATTCCGTAGTGGACTTTTTAATGTATTGTTTTATACTCATTCCTATAATTGAATTGGGCTATATACTTTTTAATCCTATTTCGTTGTTCCTCCGTAAATCGGTCCAAGGGTTCCGCATTATGATCTTGACAAATACCCATAGCCATCAAAGCCGCTTTGGTGCCCTTTATATGCCTTGAAGGATACTCCCCTACCTCATAAATTGTCTGGTGAACCTTAATCACCTTATCCCTCAATAATTTTACTTTCTCCAAATTTTGAGCCATTGCCGCCTCGTACAAATCTACGAATAGTCTTGGGAAAAAATTTGCTCCCCCGGCAACGGAACCGTGACCGCCGTACATTATGGTTTCTGGCAAAAACAGCTCGGTCCCTGCAATTATGGAAAAAGTAGGATCGCTCTTAAATTCTTCTATCAGAACATACAGATATGAAAGATCTCCCGAACTATCCTTAATGCCGATAGCCCCCAATTCCTTGGCCCTCCTAACCACATCTATGGATAAATGAAGTTTTGTACAGCTTGGCATATTATACAGCATAAATGGTAAGGGAAGCATTGGCACTAAACTTTCCAGATAATCCCCCATTTCTTCTTGGGCAATTGGGAAATAATAAGGAGGTGCCACTACTAAAGCGTCAGCGCCGACTTTTTTGGCATGGTTTGCTATTTCCAGTGTCCCATCAAAAGAGGTATCGGTAATACCGACCAAAACCGGAACTTTTTTATTAACGATTCTACAGGTTTCGGATATGAGCTGTTTCCTGACGGCATAACTAAGACTAGGGCCTTCCCCTGTAGTGCCCAAAATAAAAATACCGTGGACACCACCATTTATTAAATGCTCCAATAGATTTTTTAGCCCCACAAGGTCTAACTCCTTATTCTCGAGTAGAGGGGTAACCATAGGAGGTATTATTCCTTTTATAGCCAATTTCATGATTGTATATTTAAAGGATTAGATTAAATAATGGCAATACCTACCGATGGACAAACAGTTGTAATAATTAGTTTCATAATGGTTGGTCTTTTAGGTTGTTTACGAATTTATATTTGATCAACAAATCTGTAAATCCGATAATCGGACCTACTGGTAATTAATTATATAAAACTTGATTTGCTGCTCTAACAAAATAAACTCAATTAAAAAAACCCTGCCACTACAATATTGTTTTAATTGCATTAAATTTTAACCTTAATTCTGAATAATTTAATTATATTAGTCCAATATTGTCAATATACCAAGCCATGGAATTTATTTTTGAAAAAATATTTGTACCCAACAAGCATTCATTTATATCAAGAAAATTACCCTTGGCATCTAATGCCAGAATACATTCCCACAGAAATTTTGAATTGAACTTTATTACTTCGGGATCGGGCAGAAGAATTGTTGGTGACAATATCTCCGGATTTGAAAAGGGCGATCTGGTTCTTCTTGGGCCTAATTTGCCCCACTGTTGGGAAGCCTTGGATTTTGAAAAGGGAAATGACCCTTTTTGCATTGTTACCCACTTTTCGGAAGATATTATCAACTCCGACTTTTTTAGGATGCCAGAACTGGAACAGGTGGTAGAACTTTTAAAGCAGTCGAGCACTGGGCTCCGTTTTAAACTGGACAATGATAGCCACATTAGGCAAAGTTTGGAACGGATGACGCAGTTGGAGGGCCTGGAGTATTATATTGAAATGCTAAAAATATTCAACTTTCTGTTACAGGTAGATGAACGTGAAAACCTATCCAATCCCAATAATAGTTCGGCAGTTTTCTCCAAGAATCTCGATAAAATAAATAAGGTCTACGAATATGTTTTTCAGAACATACAGGAAGGCGTTAAATTGGAAGAAGCCGCTGCTGTATTGAATATGGCACCCAGTTCCTTTTGTAGATATTTCAAAAAGAAGACAGATCTTACCTTTATGGAATATGTAAAAAGTGTTAGGGTTGGTATAGCTGCCAAATTGCTGGCGGAAACCGATAAGCAGATAACACAGATCTGTTTTGAAAGTGGGTACAACAATCTGGCCAATTTCAACCACTACTTCAAGCATATTATGGGCAAAACTCCCTCGGATTATAGAAAGACTTTTAGGTGATAACCGTTACACGCCAAGGTTGGCCCCATCAATCAATTCTTGACATTAAGTGTAATTGCAATTTCCCTTGAACCAGCACACCACCTAAGTCCCAAGGCTCTTTTTCCAACATATACCATATTGAAAAAAATCACTTCTTCTTCTTTCGGCCACTCTAATACCTGAGGAATTGTAATTCATCTCCATTTTTTGCAAAAACAACACGCTTGCCAATTCCACTATTGGAATATATTATTCCGGCATTTTTCACATCCCCCCTTACCAACAAACCGCTTTCATTTGGATAAAGTGTTGAAAACTGTCCCTGTCCGTTGCCTTTAAGAAAAACTCCGTAACCGGCATCGTTCCTTGGAGTTTCCACTTCGGATTGATACAAATTACCGGATAACAGGGCATCCAAATTACCATCCTTATCAAAGTCCTCGATCAAAATATTATTTACAGAGGAAAACTGTGACAATCCTTTCAGATGATGCGTTTTGAACTGGAAATTCCCCAAATTCTCAACATAGGTCGTCTCAAACGTCGTGGCTTTATAATGCGTAGCTTTTCTTAATTCTTCCGCCCCATATACGGTAGATAGATCTGCCATTCCAAAATCATGATAACTCGGAAATTTTTCTTTTATAAAAGGCATTTGATTAGAGGTACATTCCCTTCCCCTCAACGGATAGACAACGCCCTTTTCTTGATAACTAAGTACTATATCCAAACTACCATTTTTATCAAAATCACTGGCATAAACTTCAAAAGGTGCTTCTGGAGAAGCCTTATATTTATAGTTTAGCCCTAAATTTCCAACAATAAAATCCCTATCACCATCTTTATCAAAGTCGGCTGAAGCGACACTAAACCACCAGCCAGTATTATTTTCCAATCCAGACTGATCGGTAACATCCACAAAATTGCTTCCAGTATTTTTAATGACCTTTATGGGCGTCCACTCCCCCACAATTATTAGGTCTAGATTCTTATCATTGTCCAGATCTAGCCATTCCGCATCAGAAACCATCCCCAATTGATTCATAAAAGGAGCTAGTTCCTCAGTTACGTTGACAAACTTCAAATTTCCTTCACTGCTCTCATTTCTCAAGAGATAACTACTGGCTGGGAGAGGGTATTTGCCCGGAATCAATTTACCGCCAATAAAGAGATCAATATCCCCGTCATTGTCAAAATCCCCGGTTTTAACACAGGAACCACTGATAAGATCATTGGGCAATGCATTCTCTTTTTTAGCAAACTGGCCATTACCTAAATTTTCGTATAGTCGATCGCGATAATATTCATCTTGTTCCATTTCTTCATTACCTCCCGATACTACATATAAGTCAAGATCCCCATCCCCATCGGCATCGAAGAACACCGATGAAATATCCTCATGATTTTTATCTTTTGCCCAAAGGGCCTGTTGCACCGATATAAAGCTTCCGTTCTGTTGTTGAAGAAACAATTCTCCCATTTTACCCTTTGCCCCCCCTACATAAAAATCGTCCAAGTCATCATTATTAACATCCCCAACAGCCAAAGATGGTCCGTTTTCTGAAAATTTATGTGGCAATAAACTTTCCCTCTCAAAATCGTCAAATTTGTTCTCCAAATGCTTGTAATTGGCCTTTACAATATTGGTTACATCATTAAAAATAGGATTGGAAATTTCATTTATCCGACTGGTGGGAATAGAAGCGTCCGCATAATTCAAATTCAACTGCTGATTGGCACTTACCCCACTAATCGACTGGATTTTACCATCGGGCCACAGAATTTTCAAACTTTTTATTTTTTCCGATGACCCCACTCCAAAATGTAAAATTTCGCTAACCGAGGATTGAAATCCCCTTGACAAATACTGCTCTTTGGTCTGCCTTTCTTCGTTGGTTTCAACGGTTATCCTGGCACCAATTCCTTGGGTATTGCGTTCTGGTCCTTTTAATTTTATCTTTAGATAATTGTTTTTGGATGCCAACTCCCGGGCATTATTCCTATAAACAAAGGCAGGATCATTAATATTATTTCCTATGATATCCATATCACCATCGTTATCCAAATCCGCATAAACAGCACCATTGGTGCAGCTGGGAGTATTTAATTGCCAAGCTTCATTCATTAGGGAAAATGTAAAATCCTTATTGTTGAGATATAGCAGGTTTACTTCCTTCTTTTCGGGCATTCTAGCCAAAATATCGTCATAATAGGTCTTAATTAGGGAATCCCTATTCTTATGAATTTCCAGATCCTTATATAACCGATCTACTCTTTTGCGTTTATAAATTACAAAATCGTTGTTTCTAAACGACCTTAATATACCGTTGGAAACAAATACATCTTGCCAACCATCGTTATCCATATCAAATAAAAGAGGTGCCCAACTCCAATTGGTGTTGGATATTCCGGAATACTTGCCAATTTCAGAAAATGCAGGAATATCATTTTCCTTAAAATTCCCATTGTTTAACTGCAAAGTATTGAACATATACTGATGGTGCAGGCCCTGATCCACGATATCCTGAAACCTCTTTATGCTCATTCCGCTCATACTTGTCTTAAGGTCGTAGTTATTATTGGATACCATATCCACCGAAATAAAATCGAGCAAACCATCATTGTTTATATCCCCAATATCGTTGCCCATAGAGAAATTCGAAATGTGGTTGGTAGCCTGAAGTATAACCTCCTTAAAAGTGCCATTTTTTTGGTTTAAATAAAGATGGTCCTTTTCCGAATAATCGTGGCCCACCAATATATCGGGCCATTGGTCATTGTTTAAATCCCCTATGGCAATACCCAAACCAAAACCTATTGAATTATTTACAATACCACTGCCTTCGGAGACATCTATATACTTACCATTGTCGTTCCTAAATAATCGTTCACTACTATAGTCCGATTTTTTATTCAACAGAGTGCTTATATTAGGTTCAACATCCGCGGGTTCAATACCATGATTTATTAGGAACATGTCCAAATCCCCGTCCTTATCATAATCAAAAAATGCAGCTTGGGTAGAGTAATGGGCCAGATCCAAGCCATACTTGGAGGCTTCTTCCTCAAATACCGGGATCCCATCCTTATTGTTTCCCTTATTTACATAAAGCTCGTTCCTCCTTTGATCCAAGTTTTTATAATCCCCGGATTTACAGACATAGATATCCAATAGACCATCTGAATTTATATCCACTGTGGTAACACCGGTCGGAAATCCGTTTACACCCTTCACATTCGACACCAAGGTGGTTTCCTCGAAAGACAGATTACCTCTATTTATAAAAAGTTTGTTGGAGTAAAGATTGGAAATAAAGTAAATATCAGGAAGTTCATCATTGTTAAAGTCCCCTACGGCAACACCACCACCGTTATAAAGATATTCATAAAGCACCCCATTTACCGTTGGACTTTCATTAATGACATTTATAAAATTCAATTTGGTTTCATTGGGACTCATTAGCGTAAAAAGTGCTTCAACATCTTCTTGGCCGCCATTATTGGTCTCCGGTTTCTCTTTCTTTTCTCCACAGCTGAAGAATAAAAAGATCACACCTAAAATGATACTGATCTTGTTCATTATCTACAAGTATTATTTTAAAAATTGTCATAGCCTTAGAAACTTCCATGGGGAGACTCAAGGCTTCAACCGGTAAAAAATTACAATTTACTTAAATTAGACCCAAGGTTAAGAATTATATCCAAGAATCAAAAATCAACAAAGAAATCCGAAAATAGATTTAGATTCCCATTTCCACCTCATTACCCCTTTCCCCATTAAAAAATACTGACAGATAATCTCCAAAAGGTAAAACCTCTTTAAGAAAATCTGTCAGTACAAGGTCATCTCAATTTTATAATTTCGGGCATTCCATAAAATCTATAAATACCCGAACCATCTGCTCGCAAAAAGCATTATCTCCAGTGTTTAATAACCAGGATTCTGAATTAATACCCCATTACTAAGATCAATTTCGTTTTGAGGTATTGGAAAGTAGTAATGTTTGGGCCTAACAAAGACTCTTACCGGATCAAATTGACCTCTATCTTCCCCATAAATCTCTACTATATCTACAATTCCTGCCTTATCCCATCGCATAAGATCTTGATGACGTTGGTTTTCACCAAGTAATTCTACGCGCCTTTCATGGATCAATTCCGGCATTCCTGCATTGGAAACAAAAGGCATTCCCACCCGATCTCGAACAGCATTAATTTCATCATCCCCTGCTCCAAGGCCGCTTTTTCTAATCTTGGCTTCCGCAACCAATAAATAAACGTCTGCCGATCTTAGGATAGGCACATTGGCTTGATTACTTAAACTTCCATCATCATTAAAGGTGGTGAACTTGTTCAAGCTAAATCCAGTTTGGGTCAGGTCTGCGGTAAATTCTGATAATTCCGGCCCTCTTTGCACCATATCGCCCGGTTTATAAAGAGAATATTCCAAACGCGGATCACCATCTTCAAATTCATCCACCACATTTTGTACCGGGTTATGAAAATCCCAACCACCCCATGGTCTTGGAGTTACAAAATATTGAGGATTATCTACCCAATCAGAGCCCTGTGCCGCAAAAAGCATCTCAGGATTGTTCTCCGTTGCTGGGGTAAAATTATCCCTGAAGTTATCGGCCAATGGATAAGGGCCATTTATAACTTCTGTTCCAGCAGCGATTGTACCATCAAAGTCTTCCTGATAAAGATATAGCTTGGCCAATAATCCATTGGCTGATCCCTTATTGGGTCTACCTAGATTTTCACTGGTGTGGGTTGCAGGCAATAAACCTACTGCAGCAATTAGATCTGATTCGATCTGTGCCTGTACTTCTGCAAGAGTAGCCTTAGGAATGTTGAAATTACTTTCAATGATATTGTCCTCCAGTATCAATGGTACCCCACCATAAATTACTGAAAACCTCCAATACCCAAATGCCCTAATAAAGTGTGCTTCTCCCAAAACCCTGTTTTTTAGAGCTTCGTCAATATCCTCAATGCCAGGAACATTAATAAGAACCGCATTGGCCCTATTGATCATTTCGTACTTGTTCTTCCAACCGGCCCTGACACCATAGTTACTGGCGTCCATGGTAAAATTCTCCATGGCCTCTTCATAACCGTGGTCTCCAGCCCTAAAAATATCATCGGCACAATTGTCGAATACATTTTCATTGTGCCCATAGGAATCCTCTTCCCTAAGAAGAGTATACATGGCATTGGCGGCCGCTACTGCGTCGTCCCCATTGCGCCAAAATGTGGCTGAAGTAGATTCGCCATATGCCGTAGTGTCCAGAATGTTCTTATCGCAGCTACTAACCATAAACGATAAGCACGCTATGGGGAGTAGGTATCTGTTTTTTATAATGTTTATCATGATTTTTAAGTTTTCTATTTATTAAATTGAATCTATACCAATATGTTAAAAACCAATATTAGCACCCAACAAATACGTTCTTGCCTGTGGAAACTGGGCAAAATCTACATTCTGCTGCAAGTTACCATCGGTTAGTCCCAATTCAGGGTCAAAACCTGAATATCCAGTTATGGTAAAGACATTCTGTCCGGTTAGATAGAACCTTAATCGTGACAATCCAATTTTATCCGTTATGTCAGACGGAATAGTATAGCCAACAGTAAGATTTTTCAACCTTAAAAAATCTCCTTTTTCAATAAACAAATCAGATGTTCTATGATTTAAATTAGTTCGTAGGGTAGAGACCCTTGGAATCTCATTACTAGTACCCGGTCCGGTCCAACGACCAGTAATGTCCGAGTAGAGGTTAAAAGGATAACTGGCGTCCAACCCCTGCATTCTGTCGGCGTTATAAATGTCCACTCCGGCAACCCCTAAAAAGAACATGGTTAGATCAAAACCTTTGTAATTGGCGCTGGCATTTATACCATAAGTCATTTTTGGATGGGGGCTTCCTATTATCTCTCTGTCCTTATCATCAATTACGTTATCGTTGTTTATGTCGATAAACCGAACATCGCCCGGTACGGCTCCCGGTTGCTCGGCATGGGCATCAATATCTGCTTGGGTCTGAAAAAGACCGTCTGCGCGCCAACCGTAAAAAGTACCTATAGGATTGCCTTCGTAAGTACGGCTAATCTCTTGGTTGGGTCTTCCATAAAAACTAGAACCCAAAAAAGTACCACTAACCAATTTCACCACTTCATTCTTTACAAAGGAAGCATTTGCCCCTACACTATAACCAAAGTCTCCTTTGGTATCTTGCCAATTCAATTCCACTTCCAAACCTTTGTTCCTTACCTTTCCAATGTTTAGGTAAGGTGATGGGTTACTTCCTTGGGATCCAATAACCGGTGGCCTAAGCAACATATCGTCGGTATCCTTAATAAAGTAATTGAAGTTTGACGTTAATCTGTTGTCCAAGAAACCCATGTCTATACCAAAGTTGGTCATTCTCACAGTTTCCCAAGAAATATCGGTATTCGCGAAACTGGATTGGTTGGCACCGACCACATCAACACTTCCGTCCAAACCTAGAGAGTATCTTTGTCCCCGGCTAATTCTAGCCAAATATTGTAGTCTGTCTATGTTTTGGTTTCCAAGTTCTCCCCAACCACCGGTAACTTTTAAATTATCCATAAAGGGCACATCAAAAAAGGACTCTTCAGAAACCCTCCATCCCAGGGAAAAAGCAGGGAAAACACCCGTCCTATTTCCTTCGGCAAATTTTGAGGATTCATCCGACCTTACAGTTGCGGTCAATAGATATTTGTCCATAAAGGAATAATTGACCCTTCCGAAGATAGATTCCAATCCATCGTGAGCCTTGTATTCACCCATATTATTCAATTCCCCGGTACCAAGTAGTCGTTGGCTAGGATCCTCGTCCGGCAAATTTCTTGCACTTGCACTAAATCCTTGATAATCAAAAGATTGCTGAGTATACCCCCCTACAACACCAATTCTATGGTCTCCAAATATTTTGTCATAAGTAAGGAAGTATTCCATCAAAAACGAAAACTGTTCATCGTAACTACGGTTGGCATTGTTGACATTGGTAGTCCTAATTTGATTCAATACCTGTGGTCTAAAACTCCTTTGGTCTATAACGGTATAATCAACGCCAAAATTGGCCTTGAACTTCAAATCTGGTGTAATGGTTATTTCCGGCGTTATATTTGCCAAAAGCCTAGTATCCCTTCTGTCAGCATCTTGAATATCTACCTCGAAAAGTGGATTGTTTATGTCCCCAAATTCACTGCTAATTTGATTGGAACTATAATTACCATCACTGTCCTTAATAGGAAGTCCAGGGTGGAAACGTATGGCACTCCATATTAATCCGTTCTGGGCTGAAGTAGTATTAAAGCCATTACTGGTCCTTGAGGATAAAGACATTGTCTGCCCAATTTTCAACCATTCCTTAATCTTGTGGTCCGAATTGATTCTTAAGCTTACCCTGTCTGCCGCAGATTTCTCTATGATCCCTTCTTCATTGTAATACCCCAAACCAAAAAGATAAGTAGAATAGTCATTACCGCCGCTAAGGTTAAGATCCACATTTTGCGTCTTACCTGTTACAAATAGGGCATCCTGCCAATTGGTAAGTTGTGTCTGATACTGCGCGTCCTGCCAAATGGGGTTTACCGGAATACCATCATTGGTATAACGTTCCCTCTTAATTTCTGCCAAGGTAGGTGCGTCCAAAACATCCAAAGTTTTACCTACATTGGAGAAACCGGTGTAAGCATCAACGCTCATATTTAACTTCCCGGATTTTCCCTTTCTGGTAGTTACTATAACTACCCCGTTGGCAGCCCTTGTACCATAAATTGCAGAAGCTGAAGCATCCTTTAAAACTTGGATGGACTCAATGTCGTTTGGATTTACACCATCAATATTAGCTGTTGGTATACCATCCACTACATACAAAGGCTCCGAGTTGTTTACCGTACCCGTTCCACGAATTCTAATGGCGACCGAGCCGCCGGGCGCCCCTCCATTGGGCACTACCTGAACTCCAGCCATTCTTCCCTGTAGGGCCTTATCTATTCCAGATATGGGCAGGTTCTTGAAATCGTCACCCTTTATGGAGGAAATAGCTCCGGTAACATCCTTCTTTGCCGTAGTACCGTACCCTACTACAACCACCTCATCCAAGAAATTGGCATCCTCTTCCAATTGAATATCCATACTAGTATTTTGCCCAACAGTTCTTTCGACCGTCTGCATACCTAAATAAGAAAAAACCAATACGGCCTCGCTGGAACTAACTTCAATGACATAATTCCCATCAAAATCTGCTACTGCACCATTGCTGGTATTTTTCTCTTGTACGGAAGCCCCTGAAAGAGGCATTCCTTGGGCGTCGGTAATACTACCCCTAACCGTAATGGGATCCTGCCAACCGGCATCAAAAGAATTTAATGCATTGGCCCATCCAGTTTCTGCTCCCAACCCAAATAACAGGGTAAAAAGCACTAAGAAGTGCTTAATTTCAAATTTTGGCAAATAAGATAAATTCCTCCACTTTTGCAGGAAGAAGGAAAATACCAAGTGTTCTTGTTTTTTCATCTACAGTTTAATTAGTTGGTTAAATTGTTTTTGAGCATACTAATGTAGTACAACGTTTAAGCACATTAAAACAAAATAAGTACAAACCTTAAGATTTTACCTATTGATAACATAAAAATTACATTGAATTATACTACAGCAGTTGTACAAATACTATAAATCTAAAATAGTAAAAAAAGCCTAGGCGCCCATAATCAGTATGTTAAATTTTTTTCCTCAAATTCAATACCCAACAGCAGAAAAACGTAACCTCATTGCAATTTCATAGTAATACTCAAATATCATACTGACCAACGGTAGCAAATGCCTAGCTTTTTCTGCTTGAAGTACGACCAATTCCATTAATTGCAAATCCGAAAAGCATGGCAATAAATGAAACTAAACTTATTGGATGCAGGCCTCCCTGCCACTTTGAAGGGCTGGTCCAAGTAGAATATCCCATAAAAACAAGATGTATTCCCTACAGAAAAAGTAGCCCCAAGAGGATTTCCTTTGAAGTAATAACATTTATAAGTATTTCTTTATTTTTAGAGCGATTTCCAAAGTACCAGTGATACAGTCCCAATATCATGAAACTGGCCAAACCGGCGAGCAGACTTAAATTCCCTATGACCTAAAAGCTATTAGCGCTCTCAAAAAACTTGGGATAGTATTGTGGATTAAATATCAAAAAACTAAGGAGTACGTGAAATATGGACAGCAATAGCCCTGATATACCCAAAATATAAAGCTCGAATTCCAAGATTGAGAAGTGGCCTAATAGTGAAACTAAAAGTAAGCAATACTATTGCGGCAAAGGACAGGCCTTTGTTCAGAATAAATATTGGTAAATTTCCATGCAACAGTTCCCTCCACATTATATATTAAGACCGCATAGCCCATAGAAATAATCAAAAAGGTCCAAATAGTCCTTAGCTATTTTCTTTGTACACCTTCCTCCATGAAAATAAATCCTCAATTTAATTCATAGGAAATCTATCCCTGTCTCCCATGTCACCGTGTACACTTATGGCAATCAATGCCAAAATTGCCAGTACCCCAAGTACGATCAATAAATAAAGGAACCATTTTTTAAGGTCTACCTTATCCATTTCCGTATAATTGAACTGCAAATTATCGGATCTTAGCAAGGCAAAAATCAATATTATGTTCACGATATAAAGATGATGGTTAAGGTGCATTTCTCCCTCAAAAATTCCCGTTACGGCATAGCTCACAAACGTGTAAGTTATAAGCATAGTGAAAAATGTAATCAAAACATCATTTTGAGAAAATTGCTCCTTTTTAAATCTCCAAAAGATGGATATCACCATTGCCAACAACACCAAAAGGACCATTATGGTACTTGTAGAAGCAACGGATTCTATATTGGGCAAATTCTCCAATCGTCTGGCAATATGGGCATAGGTCAATGACTCCCTATAAACGATCAATGGAATAAAAAGTACCACTATAATTAAGGCCGACCAATTTTCCCATTTCGTGGCCCTCGGGATTTCCTTCGGCCACTTGGAACTAAACACCCCATATGCCATGCCAGATCCACCGCAAATACCTATGCAATATTCCATAACATTCCACATATTAAAGGGGATTTGCCATGTATTTCCAAGAACATGTAAAAAATTGCCAAAACTAAAACCAATACCCCCACCCAACATTGCGTAAAAAGCCACCCTAATTGCCGAGTTTCTTTTTTCCCTGGCCATAAACCATAACATGGCCAATCCGGCACCAAAACACACGGCCCAAGCCTCTGATCTTGGAGGCGTCATTTTAAAGCCGATCTGCTCTATTAGAAAATAATAACTGATAATTCCACCAACCGTCATTTCCGATAGCAACGCCCCCCATCTTACTCTATTTTCCTTAGTAGAATCCAAGGTTAAACCTACAAGGCCACCACCCAATAAACCGAATAGTCCCCCAATTACGAAGAGCATCCCAAGACCATAATAGGCATTCACAAAATTATCCGCGAAACCATAGCCTACTACCATGCCATAACTGATCATTCCTCCGGCTCCCCAACCTACAGCCGATGCCAAAGCCACCAACATCATTTTATTATACCAGTCCTTTCTACCGGAAACGATCACTAGGGCCAGGCCTCCAATTGCCCCTGCCCATGCAGCACCCTGTTCATGTCCAAACTGACCCCTAATCGCCCATGCAGTGGCCAGAGACATGCCCACTATCAAAACTTGAATTCCTATTTTTTTAGTCATCATAATTTTCCTAGGATTATTTCCTTCTTTTTATTTCAATGGTTTCAATTTCATCGCCCTTTATATCCGTCACATACAAAAAGGCATTTTTCTTATTGATCTAAACATTGACAAAATGTTCTATTTTGCTGGATTTTTTCGTTTCCGGCAGATCAAAATCTATATCGTACAAAGGAGCTCCCTCTCCTGCTGATGTTATATAATGCACGCCATTTTTAGTGGTGCGGTAACAATGGTGGTCATGACCGTTCAAAAAACACCTGCAGCTTATGTCTTTCAAAAATATCACCTCAAAATTTACGGGTCTGCTCCGCTTCAGCCTTTCTATTTTTCATGGCACTGAAGAATGGTTTGTGTTGAAAAATGAACACGAAACCCGCTTCCTTATTCAACTCCAAAACATTCTCCAACCAATTTTTCTGGGTATTAACATACTCCGAGAAAGCATTTTACCAGAAGGCATCACTATTTTTTTCGTAGACAAATTATGGGGCTCACGAATAAAAAGAGGCAGCCCTAACGGAGTGCCTCCTTTAAAATAGTTGCTAAACTAATTCAAATAAAAATTTTAGTACGGTTCTCCAGTACCCTGCAACAACCACATTTTGGACCAGGCACTATTGTTACTGGCATCATCTCCTTTAAATGAAGTAGTTTCCAATTTCTGAATAGCTGCCTCGGCATTTTGTGTATTGTTGTCTATTTCATCTATATGGTAGTAGAAACGCAGGGGCAAGGCTGGGCGTTTGGCCGCAGGACCTGCCTGTAAATCTGGCAAGCCTGTCCTTCTATAATCGAACCAGGACTGAGTGGCAGATGTCCAACTTGCTATCCATTTTTGCTCCATAATATCTTCTAGTCCCCCGTAGGCAGCCCCGGCTATATAACTGGAATAGGCATCTTCCAAGCCCCAAGCCTTTAAGGATTGTTTTACTCCCTCATTATAATGCGCTTCCGCACCCCCTGAAGCCCAACCTTTTAAAGCTGCCTCTGCCAGGATAAAATGCACTTCGGCCGCCGAGATCAATCGAGATTTTAGCAATGGCCCACTAACTTCTTTGTAAATATCGTTCAATTGGGAAACATGCGGATTGTAAGAACCTTGGTTGAATTCCTTCTTTAAGTTAAAGGCTGGCCCCAAAGTTATGGCTGTAGGAAGCCCTACGTATTCCTTATCAAAATTTACCGGTTCCCCAACAATATCAAGATGATCATCTACCAATTTTGATCCCACAAAACGCTCACCGTTCCTAATCTCATCCGTATCCTCCGCCTCACCAGTAGCCAAAACCAAAGGTGTTTCAATTTTATTGGCCCAAACCCCTAATCGCGGATCGTCAAGGGCCTGCAACGCTTCTACCAAAGTAGCTGCCATTTTTATTCTAAAATAAGTTCCTTGAGGACTTATATCAAATTTGGTATTGGTGGGCCAGGAGTCGCTAGTACTGGTTCCAACATAGTCTACATTGGCATCGTCAGCGGCATCCACTATTAAAGGATATTGACCTGGATTGGAAGATATCCTTCTTATTCCCTCTTCCGCCAAACCTGGTTCCTTTGCAGACAACCTCATATAATATCTCAAGGCAAGGGAATTGGCAAATTTGCGCCACTGTGAAACAGTGCCGCTATAAAGTACATCCTGATTTTGTTGAATGCTAAAATATTCACTTTGGTTTTTGGACAAAAGGGTATTGGCCCGTGCCAAATCCGTAAATATACCCAAATAGATATCTTTTTGATCGTCAAAGGCAGCATCAAAAAATTCAGCCCCTTCGTCTCCCCTTAACGCTTGGGAATAAGGAGCGTCTCCCCACAGATCCGTTATCATCCCAAACAAATAGGCTTTCATAACCAGGCCTACCCCGATATGGAATTCCAAATTATCGGCTTCGGCTTTCTCTATTAAGGTTTTATTATTGGTCAATAAGCTATAATAACCATTCCAACTATGGGAATCATTGCTCCAGTCATAGGCATTGTGCCCACTGGACCAACCATCTTTTTGGGTATGCTGCATTACCCCCGCCATATCACCAAAACCTAAGCCTACTACATTCTTGGCTGTTCCTGAAATCACCGTGCCCACCAATAGGTTGGGGTCCACATTGTCCGAACCAATTCTATTAGGATTTTCATTAAGGTCTTCCAAGCCATGGCAGGAGACCAATACAATAAGTCCCGACACCAATATGGCCATTTTACTTTTTATTTGATACATCATGATCTTAGTTTTTTTTATTAAAATGTTATACCAATTTTAAAACCTACCGGGATTACCCAGGGATCTACATTGTACCGCTCTATACCCTGTTTAAACTGCGTTCCCCTTTTATCCGTTCCCGATTCTGCCTGAAATGCCCTTTCCGGATCCACACCAAAGGAAGAATCTTTGGTCCACAACATGATATTCCTGCTGTAAACGGATACACTAATATTGTCCAAGCCTGTCCTTTCTATCAACTTATTAGGCAGACTATAACTTAAGGATACCTCCCTTAGTTTAATGTAATCGGCATCGAACATATGGGGAGTTCCAAATTCCCATGGATTAGCCACAGAAAAAGGTAGTATCGTAGTACCTACATCCCCAAGGTTTTCACTTTCCAATATAAAGTTACCATTTTCATCATGGGTTCCCCTTACCCCTGGACTAAAAACTCCGTCATAAACTACGTTTCCACTAAAGGTCTCTGGCAAACCTCCATTACCTGGGGTACCACCAACAGACAAGAAATTCTCTCCATAAATCAATTCATCTGCTCGATCCAACACCCATTGCTTTAATTCGGGGCCCGGTTCAGCTATTCCTGGATTGACCAAATTGTCAATCAACTGCTGACCGTAACCGTCCTCTACCATATACCTAGAGGTTTGGGACATGTACTGTCCTCCCGAACGCCAGTCGAAGGTCATATTCAAGGTAAAGTTCTTAAATGTAAGGCTGGATTGGAGTCCCATGATAAAATCTGGGTTATAATTCCCTACCTTAACACGTTCTTCTTCCGGTAACCATTCAGAATCTTCCGCTTGTCCAATAAGTGGATATCCAAAATAAGGCGAATTGGGATCGGTTACCCTTTTAATTCTAGGGGAATACAGATTTCCCACAAGTCCGTCTTCACCAGTAGTAGGATCTGCAACATAAGCTCTGGAAACACTCTTGTTTTCACTCCATAATTCTATATAATCCACACCAGGGGCCAAGGCAACTACTTTGGATTCATTGGTGGTATAATTTAGGTTTAGGTCCCAATTCCAATTTTCCGTTCTTATTGGTGTAATACCCAAAGACAATTCGTACCCTTTACTCTCCAAAACCCCAGCGTTAATACTTACGCTACCGTATCCAGAAGATCCTGGAATGGGGATACTGGGAACAATCTGGTTCCTATTTTCAACCGTGTAATAAGTACCCTCAAAACGAAACCTGTTATTGAACATCGTCAAGTCTAGCCCCAATTCTTTGGAAGTAGCCTCTTCGGGCTCCAAGGTTGGTGTACTTAGACTTCCAGGTGCCGTATACAAGACCGCATTCTCCCATTGTCCTGCATTATTGTAATATGCACCTAATTGATATGGGCTGGTATCGTTACCTACTCTGGCCCAACCTCCCCTAAGTTTAAAAAGATCTACCTTGGGTATATCTACAACCTCGCTCAACAAGAAGCTTAATGAGGCCGAAGGATAAAAATAAGAGCGATTATCTACTGGTAGCGTACTGGACCAATCGTTCCTAGCCGTTACATCCAGATACAACATGTCCATAAAACCAAAGTTACCTAATGCGTAAACACTATTTATCCCCCTTTCACTAGTAAAACTGGAATAATTTAATGCAGTTGGGGCAATGTTTGAAACCGTAAAAAGATCTGGCACAACTAGTCCAACACGTGATGCGGCGGAGTTATTTAGTCCGGTATTCTTTTGGTACATTAAGTTACCACCACCCGAGATACTAAAATCAAAATCTCCCAAATCCTTGGTAAAAGTGGCCAATAGATCCACATTGGTCTCTACCCCGTCTGTCTTGGAAATACCGTAAGTTCCATTGTTGGACTCCCTGTCATATCCGGGAGACATTTTGGTTTCCTGGGTCTGATTATAACTATTTAGGTTATAACTACTCCGAACTTTAAAGGATGGCGAAATATTCCAATCCAACACCATGTTTCCATAGACCCTGTAACGGGAATAACTGTTATTTACTCCATAAGCCAGGAAATAAGGGTTGTTGTACCCAGGGGCCAAGGTTAATACATCCGTACCAGGAAGGTCATAATCTCTAAGAAGGCCGAGATCAATATTGGCCGGCGTAGAGTATGCCCATTGTAATGGATTGGCACCTCTGTTGGAAGCCGGTCTATTGTCTGCATAACTGTGCACCACATTTACATTGGTGCTCAAAATAAACTTATCGTTCAAGCTTGATGAAGCCGATAGGGAAAAACTGTTCCTATTAACATCGGAATTGGGAACAAGGCCGGTATTCTGCATATTGGTCACGCCCATTCTGTAGTTCATGAACTCTGTACTATTGGTAACCTCAAGACTATTTGTGGTTGTAATTCCGGTTTGTACAAAATTCTTGACATTATTTGGATACGATTTCAATTCTGTTGGGATGGGAACCCCATTGGCATCCACAGGAGCGTTCCACTGTACCGCAAAATATCCGCGATCCAGTTCGGGACCACCATTACCTCCTGACAGTTGGACATCCGGAAGTAAGTTACTGCCTCCTTGCGATTCTGGTGAAAAAGAGAACAAACCTGACGCAAACCTAGTTTGTTGTTCCAAGAATCTATAGGGAACATCAAACACCGTATTGGTAGTAAAGGAAACTTTCATTTTTTCCTTGTCCTTGGCCTTTTTGGTAGTGATAAGAACCACCCCATTACCTGCTCGGGAACCATATAGTGCCGCAGCACTAGGTCCTTTAAGGATACTTACATCCTCAATACTATTGGGATCCAAATCCGATACGGCATTTCCATAATCCACTCGGTTGTCACTACCAAACCCCCCAATGTTGTTCAAGGAATTGGTTACTGGAACCCCATCTATAACAAATAGTGGTTGATTGTCAGAACTAAGAGAAATGGCACCACGAATTACCATGCTCACCGAAGAACCTGTACCTCCTGTAGAGTTTAGGGTTACACCCGCTACTTTTCCCGATAGGGAATTTAAAACATTTTCCTGGGCAACCCTTGTTAGTTCCTCTCCGGCAACATTTTCTACGGAGTAACCTAAGGATTTATCCTCCCTCTTAATACCCAAAGCCGTTACCACCACCTCGTCCAATGCCTCTGCACTGGGAGCCAGAGCAATATTAATGGTGGTCTTTCCATTCACTGCTATTTCCTGTGGTTCAAAACCCAAATAGGAATAAACAAGCGTACCGTTACCGTTTGGAACATTAATACTGTAGTTCCCATCAAAATCTGATGAAACTCCCTGGGAAGTCCCTTTAAGAACGATACTTACTCCTGGCAAAGGCATTCCATCTTCGGAAGATGTAACGCTACCCGTTACCGTATGCTGAGCCGATTGAGCCATAACCGAAGTGGTGCAGAAAACCAGCAACACCATGGACAGTTGCCCAAACATCCGAATTTTATTTTTTAAATATGTGTTCATAAAATTGTTTTGTAGTTAGTTATTTATTTTAAATGATTGCCACCTAAATGATTAATTCACAACTTCAAACGTGAGCACGAGTCCATTGGTGTTTATTCCCGGCGCACTAGGTTCTGCCGCCATAAACATGACCAACCTCATTGAATTATCCTTAATTTCCTGTACCATCACCTTGCGCTGAAAATCCATGAAACCAATGAATTCCGTACCCGAAAAATCCAAGGTACTTACCCCGCTATAAGTCAAAGAGCCTCCCGGACCAAATACAGAGGATACCGTAAGATCTTCATTTTCAACATAAGTAAATGTTGCATCCGATTCCGGGGTATAGGTCGCTGTACATAGCCCAAAGCTTTGATCACTGCTTGGGTTTACAATATTGGCACCACCTGTGGTGAGCAATTGAAAGACAAGCCCACTAAAAGAAGCCCCATCAGCCTTTACATCATGGCTATAACTTCCATCAAAATAAAAGGTAAATTCATCTTGATACACTTCTCCCAATCCAAGACCTACCCCAAATATACCGGCAGGCAATGGATTTGGCGCCCCATCAAATGGGGTTAGAGCAGCATCCGCATATGCAAAATAATCCTTATCGGAATGTCCACTGGAAAGTCTCCAGGTTTTACCATTAGTAGCGGTTGGTCCACCAGTAAGTAATATATAAGGAGTAAGATCTATTGCCAGCCTAACTTCCTTGCTAACAGAACTTCCATCTGAAGATGTGGCCGTTAATTTGGCTGTGTAGTATCCACCTTCGGAATAAACATGTACCGGGTTTTTCTCACTGCTAGTAGTTCCATCCCCAAAATCCCACGCCCATGAGGCGGCATTGTTGGTCAACCCTTGGAAGGCTACTTTTTTCCCCACGACACTCTGAAAAATATCGGCGGAAAGAGGAATATCTTCCGAACTGGAACTATCATCTGAGCTACAGGAAGACAGGGATAGTATCATCGAAAATAAAATTCCATACAACAGTATTAGATTTTTTTTAGTCATAAATAACAGTTTTTAGTTAGTTTTTTTGCGCTCAAAGATCAAAAATTAACAATTACCAAAATCTTGTTCCCTACTTGATAACCACTAGTTAACGATATGTTAATATTAGAACCTTTGGATTACACTATTACCAAAAATATATTTAAATTATTCAAAACAATTCAGATATATTATTAAATATGCATTATATATTAACCCTCGATTTAAGAAATTAAATATATTTTTGTAAAATAAGTCAATATTCTTATTAAGTTTTATGCATGCATAATAGGAGCATTTTTAACATTTAAATGTGAAGATTTATGAAAAATATTTCTTACAAACCTTGTAAGTTAAGATTTACGAATCTGATCTTTATCTTTTTAGTTTCATTTAATATACATTCCCAACAACTAAAGGCGGGTGCGGCCAAACGGGTAATTACCCCTGACCCGTTAATTTCCGTTTCTGGTGGTGTTGGCACCCCTAAGCCCACAACCGAAAAAAAAGGGGAACTTTATGTTAGGGCCATGGTACTGGAAAAGGGGAAAGAAAAAATAGCCATCGTTAATATAGACAATCTAGGATGGCCGGCAGCTCTGGGCAATAGAGCAAGAAAATTGATCAAGAACATTCCGTTCAACAATATATTAATCGGTGCCACACATACCCATAGCGCTCCGGACGCCTATGCTTTCCCTGACGAAAAAGGCAATTATGCAGCCGACTTAGAGTATCTTGACTGGTGCGTGACCCAAATTGCGGATGCGGTAAATGAGGCTTCAACAAATATGGAACCCGCCAAACTAAAAATTGCCGTTGGGGAAGCCAATGGTAAAATAGCCTACAATTATTACGCCCCGGATTTGTACGACCCAAGATGCGGTGTAATACAGGCCCTGGGTACTAAAGGCAAAAATAAGGACCTACCTATAGTAACTTTGGTAAACTATGCCATTCATCCGGAGGTAATAGGTAGTGATCAAGGAATACTTAGCCCAGACCTTATAGGTCCGTTGTACGACAGGATTGAAGCCAAGACAGGCGGGATGGCCTTGTTTATGAACGGTGCCCAAGGAGGAATGGTAACGGCAGACAATAGACAGGATGATAATACGGAAGCCAACGATTGGGAAGAATGCAAGCGAATTGGGAACCTTTTGGCAGACGAGGCCTTGAGGATTTTATCGGAGGCCCAAATCCAAGAGGATCCAAAACTATTTTGTACCTCCACACAGACCGAATTTCCAATAGATTCGGAAATGATGCGGTACATTTTAAACAATTCGCCCTTAAAAATGGGCAACTCTGACCAAAATGTCACTACAACCCTAAACCTATTGAATATTGGATCTGCGCAAATCCTGACCATACCAGGTGAAGCCCTACCTAATATAGGATACTATTTAAAAAGAAATATGCCCACGGAACATCCATTTCTGTTTGGATTGACCAATGATGCCTTTGGGTATATTTTGACCAAAGAAGATTTTAACAGTTTTAAAAGATATATGTATGTAAGTCGCACCAGTCTAGGGGAACAAACAGGAGAAATCCTTATCAATGATCTATTGACCCTAATCGAAAACAGTCCAAAACCTAACAAGTAAAGCAATTCTTAACCATATAATACAAGTTCCAAATGAGAAAGTTGGTTTCTATTTTTTTAACGTTGTCCTTATTATGTATATTTTCCTGCAAGGACAGTCCAAAAAAACTGGTGGAAAATGTTTCCCCAGCTTCAACTGAAATAACTCCTTCCATTGCGTTACAAAGTTACTTAAACAACGAAGATCAAACGTATAAATGGGAATTGAAAGAGAATTATGCCATAGGGGGTGTAACCGCTTATGAGCTTATGCTTACCTCCCAAAAATGGCGGGAACACGTCTGGACCCATGAACTCACCATAATAGTCCCCAAAGAAGTTGCCCATGACGGGGCACTTTTATTGATTACTGGCGGAAGCATAAAAGAGGGGATACCCAATTGGTCTAACAATGAAGAAGATAAAAAATCCATCAGTTTTGCACAGGTAGCCGAAAAGAACAAGGCCATAGTGGCCATTGTTAGACAGGTACCCAACCAACCACTATATGATGGCCTTACGGAAGATGAACTTATTTCCTTTACCCTTCACAATTATAAAAACGACAAAGACCTAACGTGGCCCTTATTATTTCCTATGGTAAAAAGTGCTGTCAGAGCCATGGATGCAGTTCAGGAATTCAGCAGTAAAAATCTTGAAAAAGAGGTAACACGCTTTACGGTAACCGGAGCTTCCAAAAGGGGCTGGACCACTTGGTTGACCGGAGCAAACGACAAAAGGGTAGAGACCATAGCACCAATGGTAATAGACGTTTTAAATATGCCCGTAAGCTTGGATTACCAAATTACGGCTTGGAACGAATATAGTATTCAGATCAATGACTACATTAAATTGGAAATCCCCCAAACTGTGGGAACCGAGGATGGCAAGGCCATAACCCAAATGGTAGACCCTTATTCCTATAGGGCCAATTTAACCATGCCCAAATTAATTTTTATAGGCACCAATGATGAATACTGGCCCGTGGATGCCATTAAAAATTACATCAACGATATTCCTGGTGAAAATTATATTCACTATGTACCCAATGCCGGCCATGACCTAGGTGATGGAAAACAGGCCATAAGGGCCCTGAGCGCCTTTTGGGGCAAATCCTTGAGCAAGTCGCCACAGACTTCCCTTTCCTATGACCTAACTACTGACGAAACTTCGGCGACCTTGACAGTCAAAACCACTTCCGATGAACTTGAAAATGCCTATATATGGTCTGCTGATTCATCGGACCGGGACTTTAGGGACGAAGAATGGACCTCTAAAAAATTGGACTCCAAAGACCACGACCATATTTTTCAGCAGGTAAAATTTCCAGAAAGTGGCTATAAGGCATTTTATATAGATTTGGAGTACAAAGACCCCAACGGAGGGAAATATACCAAGAGTACCAGAATGTATGTAGCGGACGACGATGAAATTCTATAGCAAAAAACGGATATATTGGTTTTTGGGCATAATCACCTTTCTGCTATTATTGGCATTTACCTACTTTTACGCCAGTGATACCAGCAAGGCCTTCCCCATAGACGAATATTATGCCTATGACCAGGCCATCCCGCTAAAAGATTCTCTTAGCCTACTAAAGGACACAACAGATTTTAAGTTATATCACATATCATATCAAAGCGTACACCAAAAAAAAGTAAGCGGTCTTTTGAGCCTGCCCAAAATCAGCCCCTCCCCCCTGCCCGTGGTCATTTTAATGCACGGCCTTGGAGACAACAAGAACGTGGATTACGTAGCCTACGGCAACGATCTTTTTCTCAAAAATGGCTATGCGGTATTGAGGATCGATTTTAGCGAGCATGGGGAAAGAAAAGGAGATTTTCATGATTTTAGCCTAACCGGGAAATACAAATACTGGAGTAGGGACATTATAAGTCAGACCGTGTTCGACCTAAGGCGTGCGGTCGATTTTATTGAAACAAGGGAGGAACTGGATGCCCAAAGAATAGGATACTATGGTATAAGTCTGGGAGGAATTACGGGCACCATATTTTGCGGAATAGATAATCGAATAAAAGTGCCAATTGTTGCCTTGGCAGGTGGACAATTGAATTTATTGTACGAAAAAGAGGCCCTGACCAAGGAGGCAAAAGACTTTGTAAGCATTATTGAGCCCTTAAACTTTGTCAAGAAGATTGCTCCCCGTCCGTTCCTCATGTTAAATGCAAAAAACGATGAAATAGTACCTCCTTTAATGAGCACCCTGCTGTTTAATGAGGCACAAGAACCTAAAGAGATTATTTGGTACGATGCAAAACATAGGGACGCTCCGCTGGACATTATTTATGGAGACGGGCTCAACTGGTTTAAAAAATATTTATAAATTAAAACATCAAAAAAATGAAAAAGTCCTATCTATTTACCTTATCCCTGAGCTTTTGCATGTCCCTCTTCTTAAGTGGTTGCGGGGAAAAGAAAAAAAATGTCGATGAAGCCCTTAACAATTCCCCTACGGAACAAGAATCGACCTTAGAAGCAAAAAACTGGGCCGAAAAATTGGGATGGCCTGCTGGAAAAAAAGTAATCATGTTACATGCGGATGACATTGGGATGTGTCCAGAGGCAAACATTGCTGCCAAGGACCAATTGAGCAAGGGGGAAATACAGTCTGCTGCCGTAATGATACCTTGTCCCAACGCCGAAGAATTCATCAATTGGGCCAAAGAAAACCCTGCTATGGATGTTGGTCTGCACCTTACGCTTACCAGTGAATGGAAAAAACATCGTTGGGGCCCTATTACGCCAGACGAAGAGGTCCCTGGACTATTGGATCCCGAAAACATGCTATGGAGGAGCGTACCGGAAGTAGTGCAACATGCTTCGGCCGAAGAGGTGGAAAAAGAAATACGGGCCCAAATTGAACAATCCATTGCCTGGGGTTATAGGCCGGACCATATAGACACCCATATGGGCACTTTGTTCGGGGATCCAAGTTATGTGAAGGCCTATATGAAAGTGGCCCAGGAATACGGCATTCCTGCAAATATTATTGATATATCCGTACCAGCAGTTTTGGCAGAATTTAGAAAACAGGGGTATCCTATGGACGATTCCGTAGTAAAAATGTCGGAAGAATACACTTTGCCCAAATTGGATTTTTTTAGCAGTGCACCAAAGGCGGATTCATATGAGGAAAAAGTGGAAAGTTTTAAGACATTAATAAAATCCCTGCAACCGGGACTTACTGAAATCATTTTTCACCCGTCCGTTGAAACCGATAACCTAAGGGGAATTACGGGATCATGGCAACAAAGGGTTTGGGAATCACAGATTTTTGCGGATCCCGATCTTATTAATTTCTTCAAGGAAGAAGGGATAATTTTTACCAATTGGAAAGAAATCATGACTAGATTCAATTCCATGAAATAAATGGAGTTTTCAATCAAAATATACTCCACCTCAGAATGTAAAGGCGGTCATGGCTAAATAAAAGGTATTAAACCTCAGGGCAAGCCCGTCTGCCGACCAAGGAAGGCCCTGAACCCAATAATAGGAATCGACCCAAGGGTCGAGGTATTGAACCTAGATCCCGCCGAAAAAGGCGGGATTAGTTCAACTTATAATTTTCAGTGCGTCTTACTGACTTCTCAAAATTGAGTTTCACTAATAAAATAAGCCCTAAATACCTCCTACCTTGTCACATGGTAATTTGTTATGGCCCTTATACATCTTGTGACTATCGGCCTAAAATGTAGCTAAACCCTACTACCACAAGGTCGGTGGTCATATCGTAGGCCACTTCGCTACCCGGGATAGCCCCCTTAGGATTGGTATCCGCATTCCACGGACCGCCAGCGCTATCCGGTGTCGGATTTAATAAGGGGCCACTGGTGGAACCACTGCTAGTTCCATGGTGATAGGCAACATCTAGGCTAAAGCGTGGATTGAGCTTATAGCTAAACCCAAACTGAAACGCATTTTTAATAACTGCCGTGGCAGGAGAGGACATAAAAACAAATTCGTCCCGAATAGGATTTTCACTATAGGTATATCCAATCCTTAAAGGCAAATTTTGGATGCCTTTATATTGAAGTCCAGTTGAGACCACAGAGATACTTTGCCAGCCAAAACCCTGGACGGCACCGGTAGGAAACCCTGAGAAATCTCCACTTTCAGCCAATTGCCAGCCAGATTTTTTGAACCCATCGGTATTTTCATAGTCTATAAAACGGTAATCCAAGGCATAATCGAAATCCCCCATAGAATAACCTAGGCCCACGGAGTAGATGGCGGGGTAATCCATATTGAAATCTACACCTGGGGCCTCACTGCCATCCAGATAAGTATTATTAAAACTAAAATCATTGAAAATCTGTTTGGATTTATAGGAAGCACCTATCTTTAATCCACTTCCCGAGTCATAAAAAAGTCCAATTTGGGCTCCAATTCCAAAAGCCGTAGCCTTGTCACTGTTGGGATAACCTAGAGTCTGACTAGGTGCTGCCAATGGATTGGGTCCAATTTCCAAGGTAGCATAATTAAAATTAGGTTGTATCCCCAAGGAAATCTTGTCCGTTAACTGATAGGAGTAGGCTAAACTAAGCTGCAAAAGGGCATAATCCGATTCTATATGTCCAAAGCCCCCTGAACTCTGCGGCATGGTTATGGGATTGTCTTGACTTTCGGGAAAAGTAACCCCAAAACCAGAAACCCCAAAGGCCGAAATTCCAAAGGTATGTTTGCTTTCATCCTTTCCCCAGACATAAGCCAAGGCCGGGAGTACGGAGACTCCCCTATCATCACCCGTTGTCCCACTAAAGGGCCCGTTTTGGGTTGGTACGGTCGATGAAATAGAAGGATCTGAAAAAAACAGGCCAGCATTAAAGGAAAGTATTTGTCCGTCAAATTTTGAAAGTGAGGCGGGATTCCACAATAACGCTCCGTTAATATCCAGGGGCTGAGCCGTGGCGGCCCCGCCCATCGACATGTTTACACCTCCTACCCCCTGAAGTACATGGCCTACCTGTGCTTTTGTAGTTGTGCCCAACATCAGTAAAAATAATGTAAGAAGAAATCCTCTGCTTTTCGCATTTGTCCTCATCAAGTCCTTGATTAATATGTCCATAAATGGTTATAATTTTTAAATTTCGCGCCTAGCATAATTTTAGGCTATTCAAATGAGGCGCAAAAATACATAAATTAAATCTATAGATTTAATAGGATAACAAAATATTAAGAAGTAACATACAAAAGGATACCCCAGGCATTGATCGCAGGGGCAACATAAATACTACCGAGACAAAGAGGTTTATAAATATCTCAATCGGGACTTTGAATATCCTAACCCCTTTAACATTAAAATTAGGAAATGTTCGATTTTTGGTAAATTATAATGCAAATCCAATAAAATTTAATAAGGAAAATAATTTTTAAAAAGTTTTATTTGTGTATCTCCCAGTTTTTGGGAAAATAATAATGATTTATTTAAAACCTATTTGTCATGAATTCTACCTCTGGAATTATCCTTGCCATTTCATTGATCATTATTATGTTCGGGATGGGCCTATCATTGACCCTTTCAGATTTTAAGAGGGTTGTTAGTTATCCAAAGGCCATGATCATAGGGCTTATCTGCCAGATGTTGTTGTTACCAATCATAGGATATTTCATTGCCATTTCCCTAAGTTTGTCGCCCACCACCGCTATTGGCATTATGTTATTGGCGGCCTGTCCTGGAGGACCAACATCCAACATGCTTACTTATTTGGCCAAAGGCGATTTGGCCTTGTCCGTTTCTCTAACGGCCGTGTCGAGTATTATTTCCATTTTAACCATCCCTTTCATTGTGCAATTTGCATTGGAAGAATTTTCCAATGAAAGTATGGCCATTACTGTCGATGCCATAACCATGATAAAACAATTGTTGGTAATAGTCATCATACCTGTAGGAATCGGCATGTTGATAAAAAGCAAATTTGAAGCTTTTGCCAACAAGATGGAGAAACCCGTAAAAATAGCTTCTGCTATTATATTTATATTGGTAATCATTGGGGTAACCATTAGCGTCAAGGATGTTTTCATGAGTTACTTGAGCGAGGCAGGGCTACCGGCCATTCTGCTCAATGTGAGTACCATGACCATAGGGTTTTTAATGGCAGTACTTTTTAAACTAACAAGACCACAGGCCATAAGTATATCCATTGAAACCGGAATACAAAACGGAACCTTGGCAATAACATTGGCTACAATTGCCCTGAACAATGCAGAATACTCTATTGTACCTGCCATATACGGGCTTTTAATGTTCATTACTGCCACAGTAATTATATTTATCCGTAAACCACTTGGGATAAAAGATGAATTAAGCCTGGAAAAAGACCCGGCCAATTAATCCTTGCAAATATAAGATGGGAAAAAATCGATTTATTGTTGCCCTTATTTTATTCATCTTTTTTGTCATTTCCTTTCTAACCAATATTTTAGGCCCATTGATCCCTGATATCATATCGGATTTCAAGGTTAGTTTAACCATGGCCGCCCTATTGCCATTTGCCTTTTTTGTTGCTTATGGTGTATTTTCCATTCCCTCTGGGGTAGCGGTAGAGCGATACGGCGAAAAACAAGTGATCTTGTCCGCATTTTTAATATCCTTTATCGGTGCCATTTTATTTTCAATTTTTCCCAATTTTCCCATAGCGCTAATATCCCTATTTTTAATTGGTTCGGGAATGGCCATGTTGCAGGTGGCTATTAATCCCTTATTAAGGGTTGCTGGGGGCGAGGAGCATTTTGCCTTTAATTCCGTTATGGGCCAATTGGCGTTTGGAATGGCCTCTTTTATGAGTCCCTTCCTTTTCACATACCTAGTGCTTAATTTGGAAGACTACCCTGGCCCTGACAATTCCAATTTTATCATCAACATTTTTCACAACATAGTACCCGAGAATTTACCTTGGGTTTCCCTTTACTGGATATTTGCGATGATCTCGCTCATTATGGTCATCTTCATATATCCCATAACATTGCCCAAGGTTGAAAGGAATGAAGAGGAAAAAGCGGGTTCATGGGCCACAAACAAAGACTTGTTAAAAAACAAAAAAGTAATCCTATTCTTCATGGGCCTATTTGCATATGTGGGTACTGAACAGGGTGTAGCCAATTGGATGTCCCAATTTTTATCGGAATATCATGGTTTGGACCCTAGAATAGAGGGTGCCAATGCCATATCCTTGTTTTGGGGATTATTGACGGTGGGCTGTATCCTAGGGTTACTACTATTGAAATTTATGGATAGCAAATTGGTACTTAAAATATTTTCAGGGGCTGCCATTCTAAGTTTGACAGCAGCACTTTTCGGCCCTGCCCATATAGCGGTTTTGGCGTTCCCCCTGGTAGGCTTTTTTGCCTCTGTAATGTGGTCCGTTATTTTTTCCCTAGCATTGAACTCCGTTAAGAAAAACCACGGAGCCCTGTCTGGCATATTGTGTTCCGGAATTGTAGGTGGGGCCATTGTTCCCCTTATAGTTGGGGCTTTAGGTGATTTGGTTGGACTAAAAGGTGGAATGTTCTTTTTGTACATCACACTTGGATTTATTTTCAGTATTGGATTTTGGGCAAGCCCCTTAGTCAATAACAAAACAATAAAGCTTAAAGAATTTTTCGGCAATAATAAAAAATCTGAACCTCAAGGATAATAAATTATGCTCATGAGAATAGTATTTGCTATATGGATGTTTCTATTGATTGTTGGCTGTAAGCCCAATCAATACGATCCTTCCCTGCCGCCCAAAGGCTTTGCAAATAACATCACTCTTAAAATAGCGTATACGCTAGGTGCTATTGAGCCCACCCTTACCAAGGTAGCTATCCCGGAAACCATCCAAGAATATAAGGATTTGGTTTATAAGACCATCGACTCCACCTCATTAAAGCTGGATATATATCGACCTAAAGCCTTAAAAAAAGAAGCTCCCCTTATTATTTTTATACATGGTGGGGCTTGGGAAAAAGGAAAGAAAAGCAATGTGTTGCATTATTTGGTCAGCTATGCAAAGAAGGGATATGTAACAGCAACCATACAATACAGATTAAGCGGCGTGACAAAGTACCCTGCACAAATCTTGGATGTTGCAGATGCCGTTCAATGGTTGAAACAGCATTCAAAAGAATACAACATTAATGTAAATAAGGTAGCCATAGCCGGTGGTTCTGCAGGGGCACATTTGGCCATGCAGTACGCCTATGCCAATTCTTCCAATACCGTTGACAGCAATGGTATACCCACCAATGTGCAGGCAGTAATAAATATTTATGGGCCTTCCGATTTAACAACCGAAATTGCAAAAAAAGAAAAAAGGGTACATCGATTATTTGGAAAGACTTATGGGGAAGCCCCGGAAATGTACAAAAGTGCTTCACCAATTTTATATGTAAATAAAAACTCCCCGCCAACTATTTCCTTTCATGGCACTTTGGATGAACTGGTCCCTTATGGCCAGTCCAAAAAACTTCATGAAACCCTAAAATCTTATTGGGTACCCACTTACTATCACGAATTAAAGGGTTGGCCACATGCCATGGACCTTTCCGCAAAGGTGTTCTCCTATATTCAATATCATACAGATATATTCTTGGAAAAACATTTAAAATTATGATTAGAAATATATTCATTCCCATAATTACACTAACCTTATTGCTGGGCTGCAAGGCCAAACAATATGATGTGTCCGTACCCCCAAAGGGATATTCCAACAATACCACCTTAAAGATAGCCTATGCAACTGGAGCTTTAAAATTAATTGAAAGAGACTTCCCTGTTCCTGAGGATATAAAGGAATACAAAGATGTCGTCTACAAAACCGTGGACTCCATTCCACTTAAATTGGATATTTACCATTCCAAGGATATAAAAAAAGATGCTCCTCTCATAATTTTCATCCATGGCGGTGCTTGGAAAAAAGGAAACAAGCACGATTATTTGGTGTATCTAGCCAGTTTTGCACAAAAGGGCTATGTTACAGCTACTATTCAATACAGATTAACGGATGTCGCAAAATATCCTGCCCAGCTACATGATGTGGAAGACGCAGTGAGATGGCTTAAACTAAATGCCGCCAATTATCATATAGATGCCAGTAAAGTTGCCTTGGTCGGCGGTTCTGCGGGTGGCCATTTGGCCATGATGAATGCCTATTCCAACACTGCTGATGACGTGGATGCAAACGGGGTTTCTGCCAATGTACAGGCCCTCGTAAATTTTTATGGCCCCTCCAACCTTACCGATGAAACGGCCATAAATGCATCCTCGGTTCAATATCTGATAGGTAAATCCTATGAAGAGGCTCCAGAAATGTATAAAAAGGCCTCCCCCTTGTTTCTAATCTCCAAAGACGTGCCCCCGACCCTTACATTCCAAGGCACTTTGGACGAGTTGGTTCCCTATGAACAATCGGACATTTTACATGCTACCCTACAAAAGGCCGGTGCCATTTCGTATTATCACAAACTAAAAGGGTGGCCACATACCATGGATGCCTCGGTAAAAGTCAATGCCTATTGCCAATATCACATGGACCGATTTTTTGAAAAATACATCCCATTAAACTAAAAAATTAGGAATCCCAATGAAGTTGCTCAAAAGAATAGCGAAAATCACAGCCTATGCCATGGGAATGGTCATAGGCCTAGTGCTTCTTGCTATTTTTATAGCTAGCTATAAATACAATAGTATTGTAAAGGCAACTCCAAAAAACCAAACAGAAAGCGTAAGCCCCGGAGAATTGGGCAAATACGTAAATACCTTTATAGGTACCGGAGGCTTTCCATCCTGGGTATGTGGATTTAACTTTCCGGGCGCTACAGTTCCCTTTGGAATGGTCCGCCTAAGTCCTGAAACCATGTCTTTCTACAATAACACCAAAGATTTTAGTACTTCAGGGTATTACTATGGGGACAACAAAATACTTGGCTTTAGCCATACCCGATTGGCCGGGACAGGTGCTACCGATGGAGGGCATTTTCTATTTACACCAACAACTACCTCCAGTGATAAAATTGATTTCCAATTGGATTATGCCCATAAATTTTCCCATAAGGATGAAATCGCATTTCCGGGCTATTACCGTGTGGCATTGGAAAAAGAGGACATTGTTGCCGAACTTACGGCCACTGAACGTAGCGGCCTTCACCGATATACCTTTCCCAAAGAAGGCAACAAAAATTTAATTATCCATATTACCAATACCACGGGAAACCGGCGAGCCAAGGAAGGATTTGTCCACATACTCCCCAAAAACAATGAAATTGAAGGTTCGGTCAGGACATTTGGCAGCTTTGCAAGTCGATTCGGTGGGGTTCAGGTATACTTCGTGGCAAAATTTGACCATTCCTTTTCCGACTATGGTACCTGGGATGGACAATCATTGGACAAAAAGGGCCTGAGCAAAAAAAGTGACAGTCTAAAAATATATCTCGGATTTACCCAAGAAAGTATAAATGCCAAAGTTGGTATTTCGCATATAAGCATTGAAAATGCCCGTTTAAACCTGGAGACGGAGGTTGGCCATGGTAATTTTACCGAAATTCTTCAAATGGCCAAGGACAAATGGGAAAGCAAACTAGCATTAATCAAAATCGAAGCTGGCTCCTTGGAAGATAAAAAAGTCTTTTACAGTGCTTTATATAGGAGTTTTCAAATGCCGACCATCTTTAATGATGTTAACGGGGAATACATGGGCTTCGACAAAAAAATCCATCAGACTACCGATTTCAACTACTACACAGATCTGTCCTTATGGGACACTTTCCGCAGTGTTCATCCATTATTCAATCTAATAGCTAAGGATGAACAAAGGGACATGTTGGTCTCCTTGGTGGAAATGTCCAAACAGGGTGGAAGCCTACCGCGCTGGCCCTCGGGATACGGCTATAGCAATTCCATGCTGGGTTCCCCAGCGGATATGGTCATTACAGAATCTTACCTAAAGGGTATACGCAATTTTGACGTGAACCTTGCCTATAAAAAAATGAGACAAGTGGCCTTGGAGGCCATACCCAAAGGCAGTTCCGCTGCCGGCCGCGAAGAGATTCAAGGATATCTTACCTATGGCTATTGCCCTACAGAATTTGGGGACGAAGCCGTTAGCAAGACCTTGGAATATTCGTGGGCGGACCACTCCATAAGTCTTTTGGCCAAAGAACTACAACACCCCGAAGACCAAGCCCTTTTTGAAGGACATTCCAAATTTTATAAAAATGTTTGGAATCCAGATACCCAATATTTTCAACCCAGACATAAGGATGGACGATTTGTGGAAAAATTTAAGCCCTTGCAGCTTACCTACACGGATTGGGACGATGAGTATACCAAGGACTATACCGAAGGTAGTGCACTGCAATGGCGATGGGCAGTGCCCTATGATACAGATGGCCTTGTATCCCTTTTTAAGGACAAGGATTATTTTGTGAACGAACTAAACAACTTTTTTGCCAAAGCAGATCCAAAAATGGCTGCTTGGACCCCAGGCTCCTACTATTGGCATGGCAATGAACCGGATATCCATGTTGCCTACCTATTCAATGCTGTGGAACGGCCAGACTTGACCCAAAAATGGGTTCGTTGGATACTGGACAATAAATACGACAATACCTATGTGGGCATAGACGGCAATGATGACGCAGGCACCTTGTCGGCCTGGTACATTTTTAGCTCCCTTGGGTTTTATCCTATTGCCGGAACGGACATTTATCAACTGGGCGCACCATTATTTAAGAATGCTGTTCTACAAATGGGCGAACATCAATTGAACATTGGTACGGAAAACTACGATCCCAATAACATCTATGTAAAGAAAATACTGCTGAACAGCAAGCCCTTGGACCGCACTTGGATAAAGCACGAAGAAATTGCCAATGGCGGTCAACTAACTTTTATAATGGCAAAAGAGCCACACATTTTAATTAATCAACAATCATCTAAATCCACATTATGAGACTTTTATTTTTATTGTGTACCTTGTTAGTAGTATCGTGTAAAGGAAAAATGGAAAAATTACCGGAAGTGGTTCCATTGGACCATCCTGCCATTGTGGAACAAGAATTTATTTATGAATTGGAAGATGCACTTACCCCTGAATGCCATGCCTCCACAGTAGAAGTAAGCAATGGGACCGTAATAGCCTCTTGGTTTGGTGGTACCGAAGAAAAAAATGATGATGTTGGCATTTGGGTATCACGAAAGACTGGCGGTTCATGGTCTACCCCGAAAGAAGTAGTGAACGGGGTACAGGAAGATGGCAGTAGATACCCATGTTGGAACCCAGTATTATTTAAACCCAAAGACCAACCACTAATTTTATTTTACAAGGTAGGTCCAAGTCCTACCGAATGGTGGGGATTATATATGACTTCCAATGATGATGGAAAAACTTGGTCCAAGCCAATACATCTACCAGAAGGTATTCTGGGGCCCATTAAAAATCAGCCCATACAATTGACCAGTGGTGAAATACTCTCGCCATCAAGCACGGAAGACGATACTGACGGATGGAAAATACATCTAGAACTAAGTTCTGATAACGGAAAAACATGGTCCAAAACCCAGCCCCTTAATGATGGAAAGGAATTTGGCGCCATTCAACCCGTGGTGCTAAATTATGGAAATGGCAAATTACAGCTATTAAGCAGAACTGAAAACGAACTAGTTACTCAAAATTGGTCCTCGGATTACGGCATTACTTGGAGTAAAATGACGGCCACTTCCCTACCCAATCCCAATTCTGGTATTGATGGCGTAAGCCTAAAAGATGGGCGCCAATTGTTGGTATACAACCCTACCGGGAAAAATTGGGGAGATCGAGTGCCATTGAGCCTGGCCCTGTCCAATGACGGCACAAATTGGAAACGTGTTTTGGACCTGGAACCCTTAAGGGAAAACACGGATAAGGAAGGGGAAGAGTATTCCTACCCTACCATGATACAGGCTCCTGATGGGAAAGTACATATTGTATATACATGGAACAGAAAAACAGTGAAGTACATTGTTTTGAATCCGCAAAAACTTAATTAAAAACAATAATGGGAAAATGGTTACGGGTATTGCTTAAAATTTTGGGAGTATTGATAATACTCTTGGTTATTCTATTCTTTTTTGCGACCAGCACTATTGATACTACACCATATTTTGAAACGGAGTATTATAGCAATACTATTGAAAATATAGAAGAAGCCGTAAAAAATAAAACCGATGCCAAGGGCCCGCTACTTGCTGGATTCGCAAGGACAAATATCACCCCAAAAATCACAGGCGGTACTCCGGATCCCACCAAAGGTGAATTCAACAATATTAAAATGGCCGGTTATGGTAACGGTAAAATTGCCACCAGTGTTCACGATTCCATTTTTGCCAAAGCAATTGCTATTGAAGTAGATAATGAAACTGTTGTTTTAATAAATGCCGATCTGGTGGCAATCCCGGAAGATGTTGTTAAAAAGGTTACAGACAACCTAAAGGGAAAAATATCCCGAAAGCAGCTCTTTTTTGGGGCTACCCATACCCATTCCAGCATTGGCAATTGTATGCCCGGTTATGTGGGCAAAAGTTTTGGTGGGGAATATCAACCTAAAGTAGTAGAATGGCTTGGCCAGAAATTTTCCGCCCTCATTTTACAAGCATTGACAGATAAACAACCGGCTCAATTTGCTTCTGGCTATGTTAAGGTTCCCAATTTGGTGCGCAATAGGATTATAGGCGAATCCGGGCGACTCAATGATAAATTGGACCTTTTATCCTTTATTCAGGAAAACGGCAAAAAAGCTACTATTGGGGCTTTTTCCGCACATGCCACGGTTATTGGTACCGATAACGAACAATATACCGGGGATTATCCCGGATACTTTCAACGCCATTTGGAAGAAAATGGAGTTGACTTGGCACTATTCTTTGCAGGTACGGTCGGAAGCCACAGCAACAAAGGAATAGGCGAGAAATTCGAAAAAGCCAAATACATTGGGGAAACCCTTGCCGATTCGGCCCGATCCACCCTGAACAAAATGGAATATCAGGCAGATATGGACTTAACGGCGATATCTTCAGAAATAGAAATTCCAAAGCTGCAGTTCCTCTACATATCGGACCGCTTGCGGCTGTCCCCCTATCTTGGCAGTAAACTGATGCCCAAGATGAACCCTATCCAGGTACAAGGCCTTAAACTCAACAACCTCATCTGGCTTGCCCTGCCTTATGAATTAAGTGGGGAATACGGTCTGGATTTAAAAAATGCCTTGGAACTTCAGGGATATAATTCCGTTCTCAGCAGTTTTAACGGTCAATACCTGGGCTATATCGTACCACAAAAGTACTATTATTATGACACCTATGAAGCTCGGTTAATGGGATGGTACGGGCCAAGTATGGGCGATTATCTCATGGAACTCAATTTTAAATTGGCCAATGAATTAACGCATACCAAGCTATAAAACATAAATAATGAAAACTTTAAAAAAGGCCTTAAAAATTCTTGGGATAGGTATACTGCTACTGATAATCGTTGGGGCATCGGTAGTGATGTACAACTGGCGCGACCGCCATCCGGACTATTCCATCGATCTTAAAATTGATAATAAAACCCCGCAACCCATAAAAGCGGGATTTGCAAAAAGACCCATTACCCCTACCATTGTGGACACTTGGAACGATGCCAATGGAAACAACAAATACAGCAAGGCCGAAGGCGACACCTATAACGACAACAATAACAATGGAAAATTTGATGCTTATTGGATAGCAGGGATGAGCAATGCAAAACCTGCCCAAGGGGTACATGACGATGTTTGGTCCAGGGTAATGGTTATCGATGATGGCAATACAAGAATAGCCATGATTTCTATGGATGCCATCGGCTTTTTACATGGCGATGTAATCGATATCAGAAAACGAATACCTGCAGAGCTGGGAATAGATTACACCTTATTATCCTCTACCCATACCCACGAGAGCAATGACCTTGTGGGCATCTGGGGCGAAAATATCTTCAATTCCGGAGTAAATCCAGAAATGATGGAATATGTCAAATCCCAAACCGTTGCTGCCATTACAGAGGCAGCCAATAATCTACGCCCAGCTAAATTGGTTTTTGCCGAAGACCATTCCGGGGAAGATGGCAAACTCATCAAAGACACCCGAAAACCTATTGTTAAGGCCACGGGAATACATTTAATGCAGGTTTTGGATGCCGAAAACGATACCACCATGGGAACCCTTATCAATTGGGCCAACCACCCGGAAACATTATGGTCGCAAAACTTATTGATCAGTTCGGATTTTCCGCATTATATACGGGAAGCCATGGAAAATGGCGTGTACAATGGAGAGGGACAAGTAGAAGAAGGACTTGGCGGGGTGGCCATTTATTTTTCGGGGGCAATTGGTGGACTAATGGCACCGCATCCCTCCTTGGGCATTCCAGATCCCTTTAGCGGAGAAGAATATTTTGAACCCACTTTTGAAAAAACCAAGGCGCTTGGCGATCAAATTGCATTAATGTCCTTGGCTGCCCTTAAGAAAAAAGGAGATACCTTGACCAGTTCCAATATTTCATTGAGGGCGAAGACCATATTTGCACCATTGAACAATACTACCTTTAAAATTGCCAGTGGTATTGGTCTTATAAATATTGGAATGCCGGAATATTTCATATCCAGAACAGAAGTGGGTGCCATTAGAATAGGTCCTGCCCTATTTTTAAGTATCCCTGGGGAAATTTATCCCGAAATTGTATATGGTGGCGTAGAAGCTCCCGAAGGGCGTGAGTTTGACATTCAGCCCATAGAGATACCGCCACTTCAGGATTTGATTTCCGACAAGTACAAGTTTTACCTGGGTCTTTCCAATGATGAAATTGGATACATCATACCAAAAAGTGAATGGGATACGGGAAAACCCTACCTGTACAATGATAAAAGCGACACCTATGGGGAAGAAAATTCCTTGGGACCAGAAACAGGGCCGATCATTTATAAAGCCTTAACGGAGGTAATCAAGGATTTGAACTAAGTACTCCTTTGAATAAATTTAACCCGTTGGGGATCATTTTTTAATCAATTTCCTATAACTTTAAGGTTCTGTTACGTCCAGCACCTTATAACATGTACACCATCATTGATATAGAAACAACCGGAAACGGGATTAAAGGAAATAAGATTACTGAAATCTCCATTTTCAAATACGACGGTTATGAAATTATTGATGAATATACTTCCCTGGTAAACCCTGAATGTGAAATTCCCTACTTTATTACTGGATTGACGGGGATCGATAATGATTTGGTTCGGAATGCCCCCACTTGGGAAGAAATAGCTTCAAAGGTATTGGAAATAACGCAGGACACCGTATTTGTGGCCCATAGCGTAAACTTTGACTACAATGTCATCAAAAATGAATTTCAGAATATCGGAATTAATTTTTCCCGCAAAAAACTATGTACGGTACGATTGTCCAGAAAACTTATCCCTGGCCTAAATTCCTATAGTTTGGGAAAATTATGCAGCTCTTTGAATATTCCCTTAACGGATCGCCACAGGGCGAAAGGGGACGCCCAGGCCACGGTAATTCTGTTTAAAAAACTCTTAAGGACAGATGGTGCTGAAAAGGTATTTAAATCCTTTCTCAATGCACGATCACAGGAAGCAACCTTACCACCACAATTGCCCAAGGAAATTTTTGAAAAACTGCCCAATTCACCTGGTGTCTATTATTTTAAAGACGCAAAGGGAGCAATAATATATGTAGGTAAGGCCATCGACATAAAAAAACGGGTTCTTGGACATTTTTATGACAAGGCAAACAAAGAAGTTTTAATGTGCAAGGCCACGCACGACATTGATTTTGAATTATCCGGGAACGAGCTTATTGCCCTTTTAATGGAATCGGCTGCCATTAAACAACATTTCCCTTTATACAATCAAAGTCAGAAACGCACTTCAACAGAATATGCCATTTTTTCCTATGAAGATCGGAACGGAATACAACACCTGGCGTACAACAAATTAAAATTGACGCCCAGCCCCATATCCACTTTTAATACCATAACGGACTGCAGGTTGTTTTTGGAGGAATTATGTAAAAACTACGGTTTATGTCCTAAATTCTGTCATTTACAGGAAAATATTAGCAGCTGCTCCCATTATAATATTACCAATTGCAGCGGAATATGCAGGGGAACGGAATCGCCCATGGACTATAATGCCAAAGTACAAAACGCTATTGAGGCATTAATGGACAAAAACCAAAATTTAGTGATCAAGGAAAAGGGTAGGCACACAAAGGAAGAAGCCTTTGTATTGGTGGCCAACAACAAATACAAGGGCTATGGATTCTTACCACGGCACGAGCAAATAAATAGTATTGACGCCCTGGAAAACTATTTAGAGCTCCAAAAAGAAAATATGGATACCAAACGGATCCTGTCATGGTATTTAAGAAAATACCCTAACAAGGCCATTCACTTCTCTCCACTTTCTATTTAAAGAAACATGGTCGGGTATTTCAAATTAATGAAATTCCCGGTCTATTTTTTCTTACCACTGTTCATCAACATCAATACGGCGGTAACCAGACCAACACAAACGGCGCCAAAAACAGATATCATTATAATTCCGTTGCTCCAATTTACTAATGGCAAGTATTGTAAAATCATAGGTGCTTATTTTAGATTTAGTAGGCTAAAATATACACAAACCGAATTTTAAAATATGATAAATATCACTTTTAAAGCGTTGTAGGACAAACATAGTCGGTTACCTTATAGCCCGAATTTTTCATTTGATCAAAGCCACCTCCTATATCCACTAGGTTATGGATGCCCCTACTTTTTAAAATGGATGCCGCTATAACCGACCTATATCCTCCTGCACAATGTACGTAAAAAGTATCCTCCTTAGGAAATTCTGCCATATGGTCATTTAAAAAATCCAAAGGGGTGTTGTTCGCATTCTCCATATGCTCGGAAAGGTATTCAGATTCCCCCCTAACATCAAAAACAGGAACTTCATTATTATCCAAAGTGTCTTTCAATTCTTTGGCGGAAATGGAGGTAATGGTATCATATTCCTTTCCAGAGTTCTTCCAGGCCTTGAAACTTCCCTTTAAATAACCAATTGTTGCATCGAAGCCAACTCTGGACAATCTTATAATTGCTTCTTCCTCCCTCCCTTCCGGAGCCACCAATAATATAGATTGCTTGGTATCGGCAATTAGGGCACCTACCCAAGGGGCAAAACTCCCATCCAACCCTATAAAGATAGATCGCGGAACAAATCCCTTTACAAATTCGTCCTGATGCCTTACATCCAAAATTACGGCGTCCGTGGCATTGGCTGCCTCTTCAAATGCATCGGGAGACAAAGCGGTAGTACCCCTTTCCAATACTTCCGCTATATCCTCATATCCTTCTTTGTTCATTTTTACATTGAGCGGAAAATATTTTGGAGGTGGCATTAGTCCTTCTGTAACCTCCTTAACAAATTCCTCCTTGGTCATATTGGCACGCAAGGCATAATTCATTTTCTTTTGATTGCCCAAGGTATCCACGGTTTCCTTCATCATGTTCTTGCCACAGGCGGAACCAGCACCATGTGCGGGATAAACCACAACATCATCGGCCAAAGGCATAATTTTGGTTCTTAGACTATTGAACAATAACCCGGCCAAATCCTCTTGGGTCATATTGGCTGCTTTCTGCGCCAAATCTGGCCTACCTACATCACCCAAAAACAAGGTATCCCCAGAAAATATAGCATAATCCTTACCCTTATCATCCCTTAATAGATAGGTAGTACTTTCCATAGTATGCCCAGGGGTATGCAATGCCTTAATGGTGATATCCCCAAGCTTAAATTCCTGACCATCTTTAGCTATGATGGCGTCAAAAGAAGGGTTGGCCGTGGGACCATACACAATAGGGGCTCCTGTTTCTTTGGAAAGGGTAATGTGTCCACTCACAAAATCTGCGTGAAAATGCGTTTCAAAAATATATTTTATGGTCGCTTTATCCGCTTTGGCCCTTTTTATATATGGCTCAACCTCACGTAAGGGGTCAATAATGGCCACTTCTCCTTTACTTTCTATATAATATGCACCCTGCGCCAAACATCCGGTATAAATTTGTTCTATTTTCATCTTTATAAATTTATTGGTTTTTAATAAGCCGTCCCAAGAACCACTGGAGTAATTTATCATGTAATATTACCATTGGTATCCAATATTCTTTTGGCTCATACCTTATTATTATTTTTTGGGCGGTGATTAAAATTTAATCAAAATATTTTTCAAAAGAAAATCACCTTTATTTGCAAAGGTAAATAATATAGACCTCCCCGAATGCAACATTAGTTACTTTGGTTTTGATGTGCCACCCTCTCCCTAAGCAAGGGAATGGTATTGGGATCATCGTGGTAGGCCACGGCTTCCTTTATCTTTACAAAAAGATATTCTTTATGAAGGCTATTGATAATTCCGCTCTTGAATATTATGTCCCGAATGGGTCCCGTAGCTCCGGCAATATAAAACTCGATGTTTCGGCTGTGGATTTCTTCAATAACATTGATCAGCATGGCAGATGCGCTGGCATCAATATAATTAATGGCTTCAGCATTCAAAATCACCGCTTTTAAGGAACGGCCCTTTACATTGATGAACTTGAAAAGCTCACTTTTAAAGTAGCCCGAATTCCCAAAATAAAGTTGGGAATCGAACCTTACTATCAACAAGTCTGGACGAACCTCGGCCTCATCTCCAAAACGGCTAATATTTTTGTAATAATCGGACCCCTTAATACTTCCCAACACGGCAAAATGGGGTTTGGAGGTCCTGTACACCATCAGGAGCAAGGACAATAACACCCCCATTAAAATACCTTCTACAATTCCAACGGCAAGGGTAATTAAAAAAGTTATCAAAAGAACCAGAAACTCATCCCTACTTTGGTACCATAATTTTTTGGGATAGGAAAGATCTATTAATCCAAAAACGGAAACCATAATAATGGAGGCCAGCGCTGCCTTTGGCAAATTATAGAATAATGGCGTAAGAAATAACAGTGTCAGAGCTACCATAACAACACTTATCATCGAAGCCACTGTACTCTTGGCACCAGCTTCGTAATTTATGGCCGAACGGGAAAAACTAGCGGTAACCGAATAGGACTGGAAAAATGATCCTATCATATTTGAAGCTCCCAAAGCTATCAACTCTTGGTTAGGGTCTATGGTTTCTATCTTATCTTTTTCTTCAAATGCCCTGCCAATGGAAATTGCCTCCAAATATCCAACCAATGCCACTGTTAGGGCAATAGGCCATATTTCCCTAACCTTTTCCATGCTAAAACTATGAATACTAAAAGATGGCAGGCCTGCAGGAACCTCACCTACCACCTGAACATCAAAGGCCTCCAAATCGAAAAAGTAAACAACAAGTGTACTTAGAACAACAACCAGCAATATGGCGGGAAATCTATCAAACCATTTTTTAAATGAAACAATAATCAGAATTCCTATTATCCCAATCGAGAAATCATAAATATTGGTCTCTGATAAATGCTGAAAAGCATTTATTACCAGCTCGTGAAATTTATTGCTGTTAATGATATCCGCGCCCAATAAGTGTTTTAATTGACTAAAAATAATGATTACAGCGGCTGCGGAGGTAAATCCACTAATTACCGGCCTTGACATAAAATTTACCAGAAAGCCCATGCGAAAAAACCCAAATGTCAATTGAAATGCCCCTACCATAAAAGACAGGAACAAAGCCATTAAAATGTAATTTTGCACTCCTGATATGGCCAAGGTCCCCAATCCCGCAGCCACCAATAGCGAATCCATGGCCACGGGACCTACGGCAATTTGCCTTGAAGTCCCCAAAAAGGCATACATTAAAATGGGGAACAATGAGGCATACAAACCATAAACCGGAGGTAGCCCGGCAATCATGGCATAGGCCATACCTTGGGGAATTAAAATTATACCCACGGTTATACCCGCCACCAAATCTTTTCCAAAAAGGTTTTTGTTATATTTTGGAAGCCAATCCAAAAAAGGTAAAAATCGCCTCATTCACCAAATTTAGTATTAAATACCTTATTCCAATGTAACGAAGGTTACAGAATTTTGGCCTTTACACACATTACTTCAATTGAAGTTGGCTCTAATAAACATTAAATATTTTATCTTGTACCCTCAATTCTAATAAATCCTAGGAATATGCGCAAAATGTCCACTATCATAAGTTGTATTATAACAGCCTTACTTCTTAGCCAGTGCAGCACGGTGAAGTCTGTTTCCCAAGAAAAAAACGACGGTTGGATTTCCATGTTCAATGGAAAGGACATAAATGATTGGACCACCAAGATTCACCATTATGAAGTAGGGGACAATTATGGAGACACCTTTAGGGTAGAGGATAGTATTATAAAGGTACGCTATGACAAATATGAGGGCGAGTTTAATGAACGTTACGGCCATCTTTATTACAACACCCCTTATTCCTATTATCATTTGGTAATAGAGTATCGATTTGTGGGAGAATTGCACCCGGGTGCCCCTAGTTACACTATAAAAAATAGCGGGGTAATGTTCCATTCCCAAGACCCAAGGACGATGCCCAAGGAGCAGGATTGGCCCATTTCTGTGGAAATGCAATTTTTGGCGGGATTGGAAGAAGGAAAATCCCGGCCCACCGGAAATATGTGTTCCCCGGGAACCGATGTTGTATACGAAGGCAAAATTGACCCAAGACATTGTATCAATTCTACTTCCAAAACTTATTTCGGAGAACAATGGGTACGCGCCGAAGCTATAGTTTTGGGAGATTCCATTGTGACCCATATTGTAAATGGAGACGAGGTACTGCAATACACTAAACCACAAATAGGGGGCGGAGTTGCCAACCGATATGATCCGGCCATTAAGATCGACGGTAAATTATTAAAGGAAGGTTTTATTGCTTTACAGGCCGAGGGACAGCCCATAGACTTTAGAAAAGTGGAATTAAAAAACCTAAAGGGATGTATGGACCCCAAGGCTTCCAATTATCGTAAATATTATATAAAATCCGATCCTGAGGATTGTAAATACAATTAATTGCCACAGAACAACCAACTATTGAATATTTCCTCCTACAGGCAATCCACTGGGAACCTTTTCGGGAATTTCCTTGTCAAAATTTTCGTCGTTAAGGGTATTCAAAAAAGAAATGATCAAGGACATATCCTTTACACTTAATTGCAGCTCCCTTACAAAGGGATCGAACATTTCCTTGGATACCGAGGCATTTCTTGTTTTTCCAAAAGAAATATCTTCATAGAATTCCAACACCTGTTTTAGGTTTTGAAAGGCACCATTATGCATGTAGGGAGCGGTAAAACGTAGGTTCCTAAGTGAAGCTGTCCTAAATGCAAAACTTTCCTGGAATCCACTATCCGGTTCTGGAACCTTCTTGTTTTCCGGTACTCCCAGCACGTGCAATTCATAGTCGGAAAACATAGGCCCGTTATGGCAATTGATGCAACCTACAGATTTAAAAAGTTCCAAGCCTTCCTTTTCCGAATGGGATATGGCGTTTACATCTCCTGCCATATATTGATCAAATCGGGAATTATTGGCCACTAAAGTTCTTTCAAAGGAGGCAATGGCCATACCTATATGAATACTGTCTATTGGTGCATCCTCACCAAAGGCTTCAGCAAAAAGACTTTTGTATTCAGGAATGGATTGAAGTCTGGAGGCCACTTCGGCTAAAATTTGTGACTTTGAAAAATGGACACCCTTCATTTCTTCCAGAGTCTTGATAGGCTCCAACGCCTGTTTTTCCAAACTTTTTACACGATCGTCCCAAAACATGGGAGCATTTTCCGGATCATAATCGTCCTTCCCATGTATTCCGTTATATGCCGTATTTAAAATGGTGGGGGAATTTCGCTTCATGAGGGGAATTTCGTTGGGCTCCTTGAATGCCCTTTTACTTCCCAACCCCTGACCATTTGCACCTATGGATAGATCCAAGAACTCGGCATATCCGGTAGCTGGATGATGACAACTTGCACAAGCAATATCCTTACCGCCCGAAAGGATGGGGTCATAGAAAAGGAGTTTTCCCAAAAGTTCCTTTTCCTTGGAATTTGGATTTCCTATCGGTGTTTTAATATTCTTAGGCAGGGCCGCAACTTTGGCAATCTCCTTGGGACGGGGCATATCTATTTCCCCTTTCTTGTTGACATTGCCACAACCCGCTAAAATTACGGACAGGACAAGGGCATATTTGCAAAAACCAATCCTCATACATCTTTACTTTTACCAAGACAAGTTTAACACTTAAACTTCTCAATAACAAGCACTAAACATAAAAAACTACAGATCCAACACCTTTATCTGATTTCGATAAAGCTCTATCTTACCATCATTTTCCATCTTTTTCAATAGCCGGGATACCACCACTCTCGAAGTGTGAAGGTCGTAGGCTATCTCTTGATGGGTGGCATATAATACATCATCGTGGGTTACTTTGGCCTTATCCTGCAAGTGCTTCAATAATCGCTCATCCATTCTTAGAAAAGCAAGTGTATCTATGGTCTCCATAAGTTCCATCATACGGGCATTATAACTGTCCAATATAAATCTCTGCCATGATTTGTATTTTCCCATCCATGTCTCCAGGTAACCCACGGGAATCATCAACAATTCGGTATCTGTTTCTGCCACGGCCCTAATACCACTTGTTTTATTCCCCATACAACAGGAAAAAGTCATAGCGCAAGTGTCCCCTTTTTCTACGAAGTACAACAACAGTTCATTGCCATCACCATCTTCCCTTAAAACCTTGATAGCTCCGCTCAGCAATAAGGGCATGGACTTAATATTGTCACCGATTTCCATTAGAGTTTGGCCTTGACTAACTTTTTTATAGCTGCCCACCGTCCTAATTTCCTCTAACAACTCTGGTTCAAAAAGATAACCATAATGTAATTGTAATGCTTCTGTCATTCTTATCGTATCAAATGTTAGGTTGTATTATTACCGAAAAAATATTTTCAGGCCTATTTACCGGCTGAAATCCACTGTGTAATTTCTTCTGGCTTACCGCATAGGGATAGAAAGTAATTGGTTCAATACACAGCATATTGGGAACCTCTGTCCATAACATAAAATTCCCAAAGCCTTCGGTTTTTATAATAAGCTCACCAACATCCACCAAGGTAAGGGAGTTACAATCCATAACCGGCAAGGCTCTACTGCCCACATCCAGTACCTCCTTAAGGGCAATGGTACGCCCAGCGGTTTTTATGGAGGCCTTTTCCGAAGTTAGTTTAAATGCAGGATGATATCCCAGCATAAAGGGCATTCCTTCTTCACCAATTATTTTGAATTGAATTCTTAATCCATTTTCCAAAATCTCAAAGGATTTCGTAAATTCAAAATTATATGGCCAAGACAAGTATTCCTCCGTGGATTTTGAGGGATATTTGGAGTTCCTAATTGGGGTCCCGGAAACATATTGCTTCCTAAAGACGGCTTTGGTCTCGGTTTGTGAAACAAGTTGATATACCATTTCCCTCAATAAGCCGTGTTGGTCCTGCACAGCCGCACCTTTGGGGGTCGTGACCCTAAAATTTGCCTCATTGGTGGGTCCTATTATAGGAAACATTTCGGTATCCGAGTTTCGCCATCCTGGGCTACCTTTTTGGTGTATATACTCATGGCCTTCCGCTGAGTAGCCTACCAATTCCCCTTCATCTATTTTCACTAATTGATCATGTAGTTTTAGCTTCACCATCTACTTTTACTTTTTTGGAGGAAAGTTATCACTTTGTTACCGATTCAAGATTTAAAAAATTACAAAATTCTATTCGAACTGTATGGCCTTTACCGGAGAAATTTTAGTTATTATATAGGACGGCAGGAGCAACATCAACAGACATAATATTAAAACCCCAATATTGAGCAATACCACGGTAATTACATCAAGGTGTACAGGAATATAATCTATATAATACTCCTTGGGGTTGGGAAATTTGAACATACGGAATTTGTACTGCAATCCTATAATGCCCAATCCGATAATATTGCCCAACAAGAGTCCAACACCTATCAAATAAGTAGCATTATATAAAAATATCTTGCGTATACTCCAATTGGACGACCCCAAGGCCTTTAAGATCCCTATCATTTGGGTCCGCTCCAATATTAAAACGAGCAGGGCAGTTATCATATTGATTCCTCCAACGATGATCATTATACCAATGATCAATGCTATATTAAAATCGAAAAGTCCAAGCCATTCAAAAATCCTGTAATACTTATCCTTTATGGTCTGAGTATCTAGATTGGATAAGGTCTTCCCATAAATTTCCATGGCCTTATTGTCCATTTCATCAAAATCATCAACAAAGATTTCAAAGTTTCCTACCTCATTATCTGCCCATTTATTCATGTGTTGAATGTGGCGCAGATCTATAAAGATATAAGAGCCATCCAGCTCTTCAAAACCACTGTCGTAAATACCCGTTATTGTAAATTTTCTTTGATTTGGCATTTTGGAAGCATCATCTTCCTTAAAGAAAATGGCAACGAAAGAATCACCGGTTTTCAAATTTAACCGATTGGACAAAACCTGGGATATCAGTGTTTCACTATTGATTTCCCCTTCAAAATTGGGCAGGGCGCCATCAACCAAAAACTCTTTAAATACATCCCAATTATAATCTGCCCCAACACCTTTTGCCAGAATGCCTTCAAAAGTCTCTTCGGTTCGTATTATCCCGGCCTTGGTGGCTACTCCCTGAATATGCTGTATACCACTTACCGATTTAAATTCCGGATAAAATTCCTGATCAAGGGAAACTGGAACCATGGAAACATCGGAAGTGTTGTTATCGTAATTATATATTTGGATGTGGCCGTTAAAGGCTGCTATCTTTTCCCGTATTTTATGTTTTAGACCAACCCCTGTAGAAATGGCCACCAACATCATTATCACCCCCAATGCAATTGCAGCAATAGCTATTTTTATTATTGGAGCAGATATACTAATTTTATGCTCTTTACCTGTAACAAGGCGTTTGGCAATAAAAAATTCTAAATTCAATTTATGGCAGTTTTTTCCATTTTCAAAAATACAGTTTTATTATTGTTTTTTACACTTTCTGCTTGTGGAAACCATACCAAAACCCATAATAAGGAACTAAATCCTTTAGTAACACAGGATACCCTTGCCACCGATCTTCCCATAATCGTAGCAGCCAACAGAACTGAAGCTTACCTGCCCTTGCTCCAAGGAAAAAGAGTTGGAATTGTAGCCAATCAGACCAGTGTCATCTTTAAGGATACCCAACCACTGTCCTACACCCATATTGTGGATTCCCTTTTGGCCAATGACATTAATATAAAACAAGTATTTGCACCTGAACACGGGTTTAGGGGTGAAGCAGATGCCGGGGAAAAGGTAAGCGATGGAAAGGACGAAAAAACGGGACTTCCCATAATTTCCCTATACGGAAAAAACCGTAAGCCATCCAAAGAGCAATTGCAGCATATTGATGTTATTATGTTCGACATTCAGGATGTAGGAGTACGTTTCTACACCTATATCGCAACCATGCAGTTGGTCATGGAGGCTTGTGCAGAAAACAATATTCCGGTAATTGTCCTGGACAGACCCAATCCGAACGGACACTACGTAGATGGTCCTACCATGGAAACCGAACACAGGGGCTTTTTGGGAATGACCAATATTCCCTTGGTTTACGGGATGACCATAGGGGAATATGCCAATATGATCAACAAAGAAGGCTGGCTGGAAAACAAAGTTGTAGCGGACCTGACCGTAATCCCGATGGAAAATTACAATCACAACAAAGATTACATATTACCTATTAGGCCTTCCCCCAACCTTCCCAATAATACCTCAATTTACCTCTACCCCAGTTTGGGATTATTTGAAGGGACCAATGTAAATGCAGGTCGAGGGACAGAGTTTCAGTTTCAACGATACGGCGCCTCCTTTTTGGACAGTACCAAATACAATTTCAAATATACCCCTGCTCCCAATTTCGGATCCAAGGACCCAAAAGAGAATGGCAAAATTTGTTATGGAAAAGACCTATCCAAGACCCCTAAAATGAATACTGTGAATTTGGAGTACTTATTGGATGCCTACAAAAACACCAAGGACAAGAGTTTATTTTTTAACACAAGTGGCTTTACCAGACATGCCGGAACTACAGAATTGCAGAAGCAGATAGAGGCCGGACTTTCCCAGGAGGAAATAAAAAAAACCTGGAAAGAAGATATTGATCAATTCCTAAAAATAAGGGCTAAATATCTAATTTACAATTGACTTGTAGATTTTACATCCATTTTTTCCGGGGACTTATACGGTTTAAAGGGAATCTTCAATAATGCGCCTATATCAGAATTTTCCTTTTCATTGGGATAGGTATCCACACCATAGACAATCTCACTATTGGGCAATTTCATAAAGGTCCCAAGAAGTCTATCCCAAATAGAAAATATATTGCCATAATTACTGTCCGTATAGGGTAATTTATAATGGTGGTGCACTTTGTGCATATCTGGAGAAACAATAACCCAGCTCAACACATCATCCATCTTTTTGGGCAGTGAAATATTGGCATGGTTAAATTGCGATAAAATAACCGAAAGCGCCTGATATATCATAATGATGGCAACAGGTGCCCCTACGACAAAAGTACCGAAACAAGTAAAAATAAATCGGACTACACTTTCTCCCGGATGATGCCGGTTGGCAGTTGTAGTGTCTACCTCATGATCTGTATGATGAATTAGATGAAAGCCCCAAAGCACCTTTATCTTGTGTTCTACCCAATGGGCCAACCAGGCACTTAGAAAATCCAGCAACATTACCCCGAGCAATACCTTTAGCCATAAGGGCATAACAGGCAACCACTGTAGGACACCAAAATTATTGGCTATGGTCCAATCACTAGTCTTCAATAGCAAAAAGGCCAAGGGAAAATTTACTAGGATGGTTGTAAGGGTGAAAAAAATATTGATCCCCGCATGCCGTAGCTTGCTATATTTTAACCGAAACAAGGGAATAATATACTCCAATATCCAAAAAAAGGCAATCCCTGAAACCAATATGATACTTCGGTGCGCAGGAGGGATAGTTTCAAAATAATTGTAAATGGCTTCCATAGTCTAAATTTACAAAATAGTTGTCTTTATATAATTATCCTAAAATAAAGAAATACGTTGTTACCCTCTGGCACTCAAGGATTATTTTGGAATCTGGCTACTTCAACTTAATTATTTTTTTCATTTCTTCCACTATATTATAAGCCGCCGGACAAATAGCCACATTCTTTAAAGTAAGATTACTTATCTGCTGAAATTTTTTTCTGTCCGTATGTGGAAATTCACGGCAAGCCTTAGGTCTTACCTCATAAATGGAACAGTAATTATCGGCTCCCAAAAAAGTACAGGGAACACTTTGCAGCACATAATCATTCTCCTCGTCCATCCTCAAAAATTGATCAATAAATTTCTGTGGCTTCATACGGAAATGTTTGGCAATACGCTCTATATCGGCATTGGTAAACAGGGGACCTGTGGTCTTGCAACAATTGGCACAATTTAAACAATCGGTTTTCTTAAACTCCGCCTCGTGCAGGTCCTGCATGATATAGTCCAAATCTTTCGGAGGTTTTTTCCGAAGTTTGCCGAAGAATTTCTTATTCTCATTATGTTTTTCCTGCGCCAGCTTGGGAAGTTGCCTAATTACCTCATCCATTATGGAATAAACTTTTAAAAGTTGGTTAAAAGTCCCACATTTGCATGTAAATAACAAATTTAAATGGCTAAGGACATTCTCGGCAAGGCAGTTTTGGATTACCAAACCGGTAATTATTCTGAAGACATCAAAACCTATTCGTCATTGGATGAAGAGGATATGATACCCATTCCATACCTCTTTAGGGACTTTAAGAAAATGCCCGCCTTGGAACAAAAAGCGCTAAAACTTTGCAAGGGCAATATACTGGATATTGGCTGTGGTGCTGGCAGCCACAGTCTCTATTTACAAAAAAAGGGATTTGACGTTACAGCCCTGGACCAATCCCCCGGAGCCATTGAAACCTGTCAACTTAGAGGCATTGAGCATACGGTATTACAAGGTATTCAAGATTTTAAGCTTCAAAAATACGACACCCTCTTAATGCTTATGAACGGCATTGGAATAGTGGGGAAATTAAAAAACATAGACCAGTTCCTTTCACATTTAAAATCGCTCTTAAAACCTAAAGGTCAGATACTTTTGGATTCGAGCGATATCATTTATATGTACGATGAAGATGAGGACGGGGGCTATTGGATTCCTGATGATCAGAATTACTACGGGGAAGTCACTTTTGAAATGGAATATCGAGGTGAAAGAAGTGAACCCTTGGATTGGTTATATTTGGATTATAATACTTTGCAACGTGCGGCAAATGCAAATAACTTGACTTGTGAGCTTGTGAGCAAAGGAAAACATTACGACTATTTAGCCAAACTTACCTTAATGGGGTAATACCATTTAATATTTGTCGTTATCTTAGAAGTGACAGTCCTTTAATAAAAACTGACAATAATGAAAAAATTATCCTTAGTGTTTTTATTGACCTTTACCTTGTTCCTAGCTTGTTCCAAGGACTCCAGCGACAGCGAGACCCTAAAGGTAGATAAAACAGCCAATCTAAAAGGTCCGGGCGATTCTGCAAACGACTTGCTTTCCGACACCAATTTTAAAAACTTGGTCATCGAAATTGCATATGTAACGAATTTTGCGCCTACAGAAACGGCAGTTTCCAATTTTGTAAACCTACTAAACGAACGTTCCTATAAAGATAATATAAGTATTATTTACAAGGAATTGGACTCTCCCAAAAAGGATAGTCTGTCCATTGACGAAATATTTGATTTGGAAAAAGAAAATAGAACCGTATATAATAATGAAGACACTTTGGGACTGTATATCTATTTTACGGATGCCACTGCCAGCAGTGACAATCCCGATGAGGATCTGGTAACCCTTGGAGCCGTTTACCGCAACACCTCCATGGTGATTTATGAAGCCACCATTAGAAATTTGGCCTCAAAAAGTTCGTTGATCAGTACTTCTACCGTAGAAGCAGCTACCTTAAACCACGAGGCGGGACATTTATTTGGATTGGTAAACCTGGGAACAGAGGCTGTAAACGATCATGAAGACCCTGATGCCAAAAGTCATTGTAACGAACAGAATTGCCTCATGAGGGCAGAGCTACAATTTGGATGGGGAATGGCCAAAATGCTAACGGCCAAAAATGGGGCAATCCCTAGTTTCGGTCCAGAATGCCTACTAGATCTACAATCCAATGGAGGCAAATAATTAAAATACGAAAACCTATAATTTACAAATGAAAAAAATTATTACCACCACAAACGCGCCTGCCCCTATTGGGCCATACAATCAAGCAGTACTGGCAGGAAATACCCTGTATATCTCAGGTCAAATTCCTATAGACCCAAAAACTGGGGATTTAGTCTCAGGGGATATTAAAAAAGAAACGGAGCAATCCATGCAAAACTTAAAAGCCATTCTTACCGAGGCAGGAATGACTTTTGAAAATGTTGTTAAATCATCGATTTTCGTAAAGGATATGCACCAGTTTTCACAAATAAATGAGGTTTATGGCGCCTATTTTGATGCGGATACCGCTCCAGCCAGGGAAACCGTAGAAGTTGCCAACCTTCCCAAATTTGTAAATGTCGAAATATCTATGATCGCTATTAAATAGAGCTTTTGTGAAATTCAACCAGACCTTCTATGGGTCTTTGTCTTATAACACCTAGGATAAGATCATTTCTTTCCACTACGGTAGCAAGTTCTTCCCTAAGGTAATAGGCAATACTGCCTACAAAACTAACAGGTACTTTTGTAGCCAATTCAAACTGCATAATGTAGTTGTTCACAAACTGCTGAAATCCCTTATCTATTACTCCTCTGCAATAAGGGTGGTTTTTATTTTCCACAATAAATCTGGCAAAAGTGGCCAAATAAGTATTTGGATTGGGCTGTTTGTACAGATTCTCCTTGATTACATCGGCATCCAAATTGTATTCCTTCGCGAACTTGGTCGCCAAATCCATTGGGATCTTATTAAAATAATAATCCCTTATCAATTTCCTTCCAAAAAAGTTACCACTACCATCATCCATAGGAATATATCCCAAAGAAGTAACCTTTTGATGCAATTTCTCACCATCATAATAGCTGCAATTGGAGCCCGTACCTAAAATACAAACAATTCCGTGCTGCCCAATTTTTGTAGTGGCAAATATGGCCGCATAGGTATCTTCCTTAACCTCCGCCTTCGCATTGGGAAAAAAATCATTAAAAATCTCGGTTAAAAATTTTTTCATCCTATCGGTACCACAACCGGCACCATAAAAATACAAGTGGGTAACCTCCTCCCTATTCTTGGAAAGTTCAAAATTATTGGCCAAACGGTCTTCAATTACAGGACGTGTCAATACTTCAGGACTTAATCCTAAGGTTTGGGTCATGAACAACTGGTTGCCCTTCTCATCCAAGGCAATCCAATCGGATTTTGTTGCACCACTATCTACAATCAATATCATATAACAAGATTATTAATAAAGAATCCTGAAAATAAGCAAAATATTGCTTAATCTCAGGATTCTTTTAATTATTACCCAATAAGACTATAATTTATGGATGTATTGCGCTAAGTCTACCAATTTATTGGAATATCCAGACTCGTTATCATACCAAGAAACAACTTTGAAGAATTTAGAATTCAATTCAATTCCAGCTCCAGCATCAAAAATACTGGTTCTAGCATCACCAATAAAATCCTGGGAAACAACTGCTTCTTCAGTATATCCCAAAATTCCTTTCAATTCTCCTTCAGAAGCCTTTTTAAATGCCTTCTTGATCTCCTCATAAGAAGTCTCCTTCTCCAAACGTACCGTTAAATCCACTACAGAAACATCGGCAGTTGGTACTCTAAAAGCCATACCTGTTAGTTTACCCAACAAGGATGGAATAACCTTGGTTACCGCCTTGGCAGCACCTGTTGAAGCTGGAATAATGTTCAATAGAGCACTTCTACCACCTCTCCAATCTTTTCTGGAAGGACCATCAACAGTCATTTGGGTAGCTGTTGTTGCGTGTACTGTAGTCATTAAAGCCTCTTCTATACCAAAACTATCGTTCAATACTTTTGCCAAAGGAGCCAAACAGTTGGTAGTACAGGAAGCATTTGAAACAATTGTATCGGATGCTTTTACTTCCTTATGGTTAACACCCATTACAAACATAGGAGCATTGCTGGAAGGAGCTGAAATTACCACTTTTTTGGCACCGCCATCAATATGATATTGCGCTGTTTCCAAAGTAGTAAAAATACCTGTACATTCAGCAACGATATCGGCACCAACCTCATCCCACTTCAAATTCTTTGGATCTCTTTCAGCAGTAATCCTAACCGTTTTACCGTTTACTACCAAATTACCATCCTTTACTTCAACGGTACCATTGAATTTTCCATGAACCGAATCATATTCCAACAAATAAGCAAGATGTTCCACATCCAGCAAATCGTTAATAGCAACTACATCTACATTATCTCTTTCTACGGTAGCTCTGAAGACCAATCTTCCAATTCTACCGAAACCGTTAATCCCTATTTTCAAGTTTGACATTTCTATTGTTTTTAATGTTTAAATTATGTTGTCATGATATCGGAAACCCTCATAAGCTCCTTATCAATTTTTGTATGTCCTTTTATTGCCTTACTGATCGGCGTAAGGGTAATTGTATTATCCTGTATACCCACCATTAAGTTAGTTTTCCCTTCCAACAATGCCTCTACTGCCTTAACACCCATTCTACTTGCCAAAACACGATCGAAACAAGATGGTGCCCCACCTCTTTGCATATGTCCCAAAACGGATACGCGCACATCATAAATGGGAAGATGTTCTTCTACGTATTCTTTTAGTTCGAAAACATTTTTACCTGTTTTATCGCCTTCCGCTACCACCACTATACTGGATGATTTTCCGGATTGCTTACTGCGTTTCAAGGATTCCAACAATCTTTCGAGTCCCAAATTTTCCTCAGGAATCAAAATCTCTTCCGCTCCGGCACCAACACCTGCATTTAAGGCGATATGGCCAACATCCCGTCCCATAACCTCTACAAAGAACAGTCTATTGTGCGAACTGGCCGTATCCCTAATTTTATCGATACATTCAACGGCTGTATTCAATGCAGTATCAAATCCTAAGGTATAGGTAGTCCCGAAAATATCGTTGTCTATAGTGCCCGGGATTCCGATTACTGGAAAATCAAATTCCTTATTAAAGGTCAATGCGCCTGTAAAGCTACCATCTCCGCCAATAACCACAAATGCATCTATGCCTGCTTTTTTTAACTGATCGTAAGCTACTTGACGGCCTTCCTTGGTCCTAAATGGTAAACAACGGGCAGATTTAAGGATTGTACCTCCCTTGTTTATAATGTTGTTCACACTACGGGCATCCATTACCTTAAAATCACCTTCCATCATGCCTTCATATCCTCTATAGATACCAACGCATTCAACCTTCAAATAGGCACATGTACGTACTACTGCCCTAATAGCAGCATTCATTCCCGGTGAGTCTCCTCCTGATGTAAAAACACCAATCTTTTTTATTGCTGAAGCCATAAAAATTTTAAAAAAACAAAACTAGCAAACTTATTCCAATAATTACCCCACTTTGGCTTTAATTTGACGTCAACGGACCACTCCAACGTTTTCGTTGAATAATTTCTTGGAAATTGTTAAATTCATAATCAATTCTTCAGGAAAAGTGATTATTTAGAAATTGTCCAAAACAACCAAAAAGGTCAAAAAATACTCTTAATTCCTCCCTAAAATCTTACGCAATAGCTCTTTAAAACTGTCGAAGTCTACTTGATAGGAAAGTCCAACCCCTTGGGTATATCCCTGACGATCTGCCAGAAATTGCTGGATTTCATTTTCCCGATTGAATATTTTGGCACTTAGGGTCCCTTCTTCGTTCAACAAAATCTGAACTTCTACGTCACCGGCAACTACGGTTTCCGTCACTCCACCTACCGGGACCCCTACCCTTCCATTGAGCAGAACCCTGTCACTAATCTGGGTAGACAAGGTTACCCCTAATCTATTCTCTGTCTGTATATCTGTAGTTCTATCCAAAATACCTTGTTCATAAGACAAGCCAAAATTTAATTTGTCATTGTCGCCTGCCAATAGGGAATTGAGTATTCCTGAGGCAGATTGAAGCAGATTCCCCGTAACGGCCTGTTGGTTTATACCTGTCTGTTCATTTACAAAAGAGCCCTGTGCCAATAGAAAAAGGGCATTTTTTTCGGCTATGGTAGGATCTTGCAACCTGTATTCCAATTCGGATTTAACAATGGAGTTGGTACCAGGAAATTCTATCCTCCAATCTATAACCGGACTTTCCAGCTCTCCGGTGAGCCTTACCACCACATCGGTGGGTATACGTCTTGTATATCCCGGATTGTCCAAGAGTGGGGCGGGATTGGCGTTCAAGGAATATACGGCTTCCATATTTAATTGCGCCGCCAAGGGCTCCCTTTCCCAAGTAATATTACCACCTGGTTTCACTTTAAAGGTCTTATCTATAATACCACCAAACTTATAGCGAAACTGCCCCGTCACCACAACGAAGTCCCCGTACATATTAAATTTACCGTTGGTATTGATCTCTATAAACAAAATTCCCGCACCTGTCCCCCTCAAAGAACTGCCAGTTTTGGTATCTACAACTATTTCAACCTCCGCATCAGGGGTAACATCAAGGTTAAAGGCCAGCTCAAGACCCTCAACCTCCTTTAAAACCCGTTGCCCCTTTTCCGTATCCTCTACTTTCTTTCCCACAAAATTGATAAATGAAAAATCCCCAACGCTAACCACATCACTTATAGGGATTTTTAAGGAAGTACCCCTTGCCGTTTCCCCGTCTACATTGATCGTAAGGGCTGTGGTGGGTCCAAATATTCTTCCCGTACCATTTAAATACCCAGCACCATAGTACAATACCTCCTCCTTAAACGGAGTATTGAGTATTAAGAAACGGTCATTATTGGTATCTACATCCAAATCCAAACTCCAATCCTTAAATAACCTATGGGTTATGGTGCCATCCAAGGTTGCCTTGGTACTCATGGCCACATCGGTAAGTTTGATCTTCTGAAAATGAAAGGTCTGGTCCGATAACTTTACCCTGGAGTATGGCGCAAAACTATAATCCACATTTAAATAGGGAATAGCAATACCGGCTTCATTCAAAGACAGTACACCGCTCCAATTGGGATTATTTATGGGCCCCTTTAATATGGCACTACCCTGCAACAGGCCACGGATATTGGTAATAACGCCCTCTCCCAACGGACTAAATGGTTCCAGATTAAACTTATTGAAATCAACTATGAGATTTGTCTGGGGAATCTCCTCCCTGTTGGAGATATTCCCGACCACACTGAGCTTCTCAAACCCATTATCCACCAAGGAAGTGTTCACCACAAAATCGGTCAAATCCCTATTGCCTACTATTCCAATGGCCAAATCTCCCAAGGTAATATTGTTGACCCCAAAGTTTTTGATATTCAAATTGGAGGACGGCAAATAAACATTATCCTTCTGCAAAACGTTCAAGGTACCGTTTACCTCCCCATGCAACTTAAGACTATCTATTGCAGGCGTAATCTTACCCAAGGAAACAATCTTAAACTGGAGTTCGATATCCTTATAGGTTGAATCTGCCAGTTGTCCCCGTAACCTAATTTGCTCCTGTTCATTATTGTTCATTACTACCTCCTCAATAGTAATACTATCCAATGTTTTATTTAGGATTACCTTATTCTTGCTATTGCCATCCTTGTTGAGTATCCATTTATTTCCTTTAAAACTAACATCGGAAGTTTTTAGACCAATTACAGATTTGTTCTCCTTATTGAAGGTATGGTAGAAATTGAGGTTGTAACTGTCATTATACTCGCTACCCCCTTTAAATTCCGTTCTAAAGAACAGGGTATCCTTTAAAGTGGTGTTTATCAGATTAAAATCTTTTACGTCATAGTAGGGCGTTGCTAGATCCCCAATAGAAACGTAGGTATTGAACAAGGGGTTCTTATTGTCTATCTTAACATCTATACTATCCAATTCATTACCATAGGCAACTATACTGGGCGATTTAAACGTTAGTTTAAAATCTCCTTCATCGGCAATAATATTACCCCTAATAAAGGTATTGGGATCAAACTTTACCTCTGGGAAAAACACGTCCACTATCTTGTTGTAGATTTTGAAATTGAAGGCCAATCTCTGATTTGCCGAAATATTGAACGGTCTGTAATTGGTGTAAATACTTCCCAAGGAATTTTGGAGCAACCTACCCAATTCCTTGACTCTAAAATTGCCCTTTAAATATCCCGTAATTATATCCGGCGAATTAATATCGATAATGCGGGTGCTGTCATTTTCAAAGGTAGATGAGACCTTAAAATCCTCAAAGTAGTAGGTTTCGTTCTTGTTCTGGTAATTGGTTTTGGTAAATTTTATATCCCCGACAATATTGTCCAAGGAATTCCCACTAATATCCATATTTATATCCCCCTTAAAAATGGATACACTATCATTTATAATATTTATCTTTTTAAGGTCGGCATAATCTACAGAGGCGATAAAATTGAAATTATTCCTGTTTTCCGCAAAATCGGCCAAGCCCTTAAAACTAAATTGCATATTTTCATCACTACATAAGAGGGAGCCATCAAAAAGCTGCTCTTTAAGTATCCCGGATACGTTGATATCCTTATAGTCGTAGCCATTAAAATTTATGGAATACACCTGCCCTATTACCTCGGTGTTTAAATATTCCATAACCATTCCCTTGCCTTCCACATTAAAATCCAGATTTGTAATACCCACCTTGTCGGATTCGATTAAATTTCCAAGATCAAAATCGATCAAAGACACAAAACCCTTGTAAGAGGCATCATCTATATGATCAATATCTGTAAGTTCCAGATCCACATAACTACTTCCAATGAGGGTATTTATGTTGGCTTTGGTATTAATTGAAGATTCGGTGATAAGGGCGTCTCCCCTAACCGTAAACTGGCCCAGTTTCTGAATTGAAGACGGCAACACATCCAAAATATTGGGAAGCAAGGCCCTAAGCTCATAGTAACTGGAAGTAACATTCCTCATATTCGCTTCCAGCACAAAACCTACATCCTTTGTAAATAGGTTCTTGAAATTAAAATCCCCACGGATTCCCGTATTATCCGTTGTTAAAAAAAGGTCGTTCGTATTCAAATCGTTCAGCACCCCATCAACCATAGTAGAGAATGAAACAATGATATCACTTCCAAATTCATTATAGAGCAAGTTCACCTCATTTAAGGCTACGGTAGATTCTACGAATTCGGCATCAATTTTTACCTTGTTCAAAAAGTCCTTAAAATCCTCCCGTTCGTAATTGAATATCACCTTGCCCAATAAATTGGATTGAGGGGTCTTGATGCTGAGGGAGTCAAAACGCATCTGCTGTTTGGTATACTTGAATTCTGTGGCCATTTCATTCACGACCACTCCCCTTTTACTATTAAAGGACATCTTTTGAATATTGGCCGCCACATCCGGACCAACAATGGTAAAATCCGAAGCGGAAATATTAAGATCTACAAAATTCAACATTTCTGTTATTTCCCTATTCTCGTCTATGAGCTTAAATTTACTATCGCTTATTTCTACGTCGGAGGAAGAAAAATAAAATGGCGGAGTCCCAGGGGCACGGGGTTTTTTATCGTCCAACTTATCAATAAACACCTCAAGATTGGTGCTCTTGTCATCCTGATAGGTCCTAAGTTTAAAATTGAGTCGCTCTATGGCTATATCGCCAAACTCCAATTTACCGTTCACCAAATTCCTAACGTTAAGGATGGAGGTACTTAAATTATCTATATAGAACAGGGTGTCCTGTTTGTAATCCTCAATATAAACGCCTTTGAGTGAAGTATCCCAGGAAATTAGGGAAATCCTTAAACGATCAATATTAATATTGGTGCCAAATTCCTTATTGATCTCTGTTGTGGCATACTTGGCAAAACGGGTCTGGACAAATGGCAAGGAAAGTATAACACTGCCCAAAACGCAAATAAGAACGAGCACCAAAAATACTCTGACCAGAATTTTTCTTAATTTTTTGATAGGGCTTTATGTTTTACCTTTGTACATTCAAATTTTATTCCAAACAAAGTGGATAATAAAACTATTTATATTTTAGCCATTGAATCCTCGTGCGATGACACTTCTGCCGCAGTATTGTGCGGCAATAGGACACTTAGCAATATTGTGGCCACGCAAAAAATACATGAGGAATACGGCGGGGTTGTTCCCGAACTCGCCTCACGGGCACACCAACAAAATATTGTACCTGTGGTGCACCAAGCATTAGCCAAAGCAAATATCGATAAAAAACAGTTATCCGCCATAGCTTTTACACGCGGACCAGGACTAATGGGATCTTTATTGGTAGGAACCTCTTTTGCCAAATCCCTTTCCTTGGGATTGGGTATTCCTTTAATTGAGGTAAACCATATGCAGGCCCATATTTTATCGCACTTTATTGAGGAAGAAAATTACAAAATGCCTTCCTTCCCCTTTTTGGCAATGACCATTAGTGGAGGACATACGCAAGTAGTGATGGTAAAGGATTACTTTGACATGGAAATTTTAGGCGAGTCCTTGGATGACGCGGTAGGGGAAGCCTATGACAAGAGTGCAAAAATATTGGGACTTCCATATCCAGGTGGCCCCTTGGTTGACAAATATGCCCAGTTGGGAAACCCCAAGGCTTTTCCATTTCCCAAGCCCAAGGTAGATGGATTAAACTTCAGTTTTAGCGGTCTAAAGACCAGTATTCTGTATTTTATACAGCGGGAAACAAAAAATAATCCAAATTTTATCGCTGAAAATTTAAACGATATCTGTGCTTCCATCCAATTTACCATCATCAATATTCTAATGGATAAAATAAAGAAGGCCGTGAAGCAGACTGGTATAACACAGATAGCCATTGGCGGTGGAGTGTCTGCGAATTCGGGCATTAGACAGGCCCTTAAAAAGGCAGAGGAAAAATGGGGATGGACCACCTATATCCCAAAATTTGAATATTGTACAGATAATGCCGCCATGATAGGCATTGTAGGATATTTGAAATACAAAGAAATGGACTTTGTAGACCAAAGTATTACCGCCAAGGCGAGATACGTGATTGAATAACAAGGTGAAAGGTTCTAGGTTCAAGGTCCAAGGTTCAAGGTCCAAGGTTTAAGGTTTAAGGTTTACTGAATATTGCTCCATTGCTTGATAGTCCTTGACTAGGACAAATGATTTTTTTGAATATGTATCTTGAAATCATAAAATATTATGGCATACAACGAACAATTTGCACAACGAATAAGGGCCAGTTTTGAATTGCAGCCTCAAGCTGTGCGATCGAATATTACCGAAAAGAAAATGTTTGGTGGAATTGCCTTTTTATATTGTGGCAAAATGACCGTAGGCATTATAAAGGACAATCTTATGGTAAGGGTCATCTCCAGTAAAATGGATAGGATTCTGAGTTCTGAACACGTAAGGCCTATGGATTTCACAAACCGTCCCATGAAAGAGTTCGTCTATGTGTCCCAGGAGGGAATTGATACCGAGGAACAATTATTAAATTACATTGAATTAGGACTGGAACACGCCAAACAAAAACTGAATAAATTATAATCTTCACAACTAGAGCATGCAACTTTTCTACCATCCCGAATTAGAAAACAATACGGACCAATTTATTTTTCCTCCCGATGAAAGTCGGCATATTTCCAAAGTACTGAGGAAAAATGCGGGCGATATTTTGCAGATCACCAACGGCAAAGGGCTTTGGTTTGAAGCCGAGATTCTTGTTCCCGACCATAAAAAATGTAAGGCAAAAGTAGTTTCCCGAACCCAGGTACCACCAAAACCGTATCAACTCCATATGGTTGTGGCCCCAACAAAACTTAACGACCGCTTTGAGTGGTTTTTGGAGAAGGCAACAGAAATTGGGGTTCATCAGATTACCCCCATTATTTGTGACCATTCCGAAAGAAAGGTCATTAAAATGGACAGAATGGAGAAGGTTATCCAAGCTGCCATGAAACAATCCCTACAATCCCATTTGCCACAATTAAATCCCGCTATTTCCTTTAAAGAATACATGACCCAACCTAAGAGTGGGGAACTGTACATAGCACATTGCGAGGAAGATAAAAAAACGGAACTGTCCCATTGCGCAGCTGCCAAAGAAAACACTACCATCTTAATTGGCCCGGAAGGCGATTTCTCTCCGGAAGAGATAAAATTGGCCTTGGACAACGGGTTTGGGGCGGTTGCTTTGGGAAACACAAGGTTGCGCACAGAAACTGCAGCCATAGTGGCCTGTACCACCATTGCCTTAATTAACTTGTAATGCACAATTGGATATATCTTGACGAGGTATAGTTTTATTAAGAATTAATATTCTTTGCCAAACCATGGAATGTTATACATGGCCCTTTTAGTTTTTTAACTGGTTAATATTCTTAAATTTGAATATCGTAATAGTCCAAGTGCATATGAAGCAGCTAGTTATAATATTATTGATATTCAATTTTTATATGACCGATAGTTCATACGCGCAGGAAATCGCCATTTTAAAATATGGTGGCGGAGGCGATTGGTACGCAAATCCTACAGGACTTCCTAACCTAATAAAATTCTGCAACCAACAACTTAGGACTACCATAGACCCCAAGCCGCAAACAGTGGAGGTAGGTAGCCCCAATATCTTTCAATATCCATTTATACATATGACCGGGCATGGAAACATATTTTTTTCAGGGGAGGAAGCAGAAAACCTAAGAACTTATTTACTGGCCGGCGGATTTTTACACATAGATGACAATTATGGAATGGAACCCTATCTGCGCAAAGAACTCGCCAAAGTATTTCCGGACAAGGAACTCATAGAATTAGGAGCAGATCACCCCCTTTTTCGGCAACAATTCCAATTTCCAAAAGGATTGCCCAAGATACATGAACATGACGGCAAACGTCCACAGGCGTTTGGCATTTTCGAGCAAAACCGCCTAATACTTCTTTTTACATTTGAAAGCGACCTTGGGGACGGTTGGGAAGACCCTGAAGTGCATAACGACCCCCAAGAGGTCCGATTAAAGGCTTTACAAATGGGAGCCAATATTATCTCCTACGTTTTTAAAAGTTAAAATATGACATCAAAGACAATAGCAGAAGGTATTTTAAGGGCTCTTGGAGTTATTGTAGCCATTGTAATACTACTGGCTTTCCTATATAAAATTAGTGCCGTACTTATATACATAGCAATAGCTGCAGTTGCGAGCTTGATTGGACGGCCCATTGTTTTATTTTTTCGTCAGAAATTAAAATTCAACAATACTGTGGCTGTTATAATAACTATGATTTTCCTTGTTGGGGTCGTTGCCGGGGTCATTGCCCTATTTGTACCTTTGCTTATTCAACAGGGACAGAACCTATCCCTTCTTAACATAGATGCCTTACAGACCAATTTGGAGGACTTGTACCGCCAGCTCCTGCAATATATTGGGGTTAAATCCGAAGACTTGGAGCAAAGTATTAAAGATTCCCAGTTGTTTTCCAACCTTAACTTTGGAATTCTTCCAGATTTCCTAAACTCAATAATCGGCATATTGGGAAGTTTTAGCGTAGGACTGTTTTCCGTACTTTTTATAGCCTTCTTCTTTTTAAAGGACAGTAAGCTTTTTGAAGCATCCATACTCACCCTAATCCCTGATAATAAGGAAAATAGATTTCAACATTCCATGGAAACCATCAAAAATTTGCTTTCCCGGTATTTTGTTGGCCTGGTGCTCCAAATCTTGATCCTGTTTGTCATTTACTCTATTGTCCTTTTCATTTTTGGAATCGAAAACGCTATAGTAATCGCCTTTCTCTGTGCACTTCTAAACCTTATTCCCTACATAGGCCCTATTATTGGAGGCATATTAATGGCGGTTTTAACCATGACCAGTAACGTGGGAGCCGATTTTAGCAGTGTAATTTTACCAAAAACCGGCTATGTAATGATCGGTTTCATCATTGGACAATTGGTAGACAACTTTTTCTCCCAGCCTTTTATCTTTTCAAGCAGCGTAAAATCGCACCCTTTGGAAATTTTCCTGATCATCATTATCGGAGGTTTGCTCCTAGGAGTAACAGGAATGATTATAGCGGTACCTGGCTATACGGCCATAAAAGTAATCTTAAAGGAATTTTTTAATGAGAATAAAATTGTGAAATCCCTTACCAAAAATTTATAAACCCACCTTGAACAAAAATATACTAAAATCTGAAATTCAATACTTTATAAACAAAAATTTAAGGACGGAACTTATTACCATTTTGTTAAAACCCTTGAACTTTGAAGATGTTAGCAACAAGGAAATTGCAGAACAAATTGAAGCCAAGAACAGATGCCTAGATAAGCTTCCCACCTGGTTTGGCACTGACAATATCTACTACCCCAACAAATTAAATATTGAACAGACTTCCTCCGAAACAACGGCCCAATATAAAGCCGGGATAATAAGTGGGACAGCACTATTGGACATGACCGGCGGCTTTGGGGTGGACAGTTATTTTTTCAGCCACAATATAGGACAGGTACATCATTGTGAAATGAACATGGATCTATCCCAAATAGCGGCACATAACTTTAAGGTTTTGGGCAGGACCAATATTTTTACCCATGCCATGAATGGCATAGATTTTTTAAAAAATTCGAAAGTTGAGTTTGACTGGGTATTTATAGATCCTTCCCGTAGAAATGATGCCAAAGGGAAGGTTTTTTTATTGTCGGATTGTATTCCGAACGTACCGGATAATCTAGATACTATTTTGTCCAAGGCGAAGAAAATAATGATAAAAACCTCCCCTCTGCTGGACCTATCGGCCGGCCTTCGGGAGTTGCACTTCGTAAAGGAAATACACATTGTTGCGGTTAAAAATGAAGTAAAGGAAATCCTATGGATATTGGAACAGGGCTATGATAATGAAGTTTTGGTAAAAACGGCAAACCTAGGCGGATCAGAAATGGAAAAGTTCAACTTTTCACTTGATGATGAAAAAATAGCGCACTCCAATTACTCGGACCCCCTTGAATATTTATACGAGCCCAATTCGGCCATTCTAAAGTCGGGGGCCTTTAAGACCGTAGGGGATAAATTCAATATATATAAGTTACATGATCACTCGCATTTATACACCCAAAATCAATTATTGGATTTTCCTGGCAGGAGGTTTAAAGTTATCAAGACCATTCCCTTCAATAAAAAAGAATTACAAAGATTGGAATTAAAAAAAGCAAATATTACCATTCGGAATTTTCCGATAAGTGTGGCGGAAATAAGGAAAAAGTTTAAGATTAAGGATGGAGGGGAGATATATCTGTTTTTTACCACCAACCCAAAGGGTGAAAAAATTGTGGTTGAATGCCACAAAATTTAAGCTAGTGGGAACGTGCTGCACTAAACAAAACTAGGTGACTTCACTCCCCGATACAATTCGGGACGTTACAAAAAAGCAACTTCTATAGAAGTGACTAGATCAGTCGTATCAAGGCTTATCACTATTACTTAAATCACGAATCGCAATAACATTAATAATTAACGTGAGTTCGATATGTATTTTATTTAAAATCAGTTGTT
>TARA_R110002020_G_scaffold122487_8_pt1 | contig 86028 bp, 57 predicted proteins | sample TARA_R110002020 | Tara Oceans TARA_R110002020 (sample SAMEA4396489) | marine metagenome | biome: Westerlies Biome; feature: [MES] marine water layer (ENVO:01000295) within the mesopelagic zone...; material: water (ENVO:00002006), including particulate matter (ENVO:01000060) such...
CCCCAAGTGTCACCACATGCGTCCCGGAGCTATATCCCAATATTTCGTTCAAGATGATCTGATAGGAATACCCAAAATAAAAGTTGTTCTTCTTTAAACCTACGATCGGTGCAATATAAAGGGGATCCCCGATCTGGTCATTTAAGAACCGATAGGTTACACCGGCGTAATAGTAGTCCTCAAACTGATACCATCTGAATTTAAGGTTCAGATCGGTTACCGACCGGCCATCGCTTTCAAAATATTGAAAAAAAGCGGAGGGCTCTATTTCAAGGTCGCTGTTCTTGCTCTTTTTATACCGATAGCCCGTATACACATAATAGTTTCGCAATGTATTGGGCTCGAATAAAGGATTGAACCTGGTAAGATCCTTATTGATGAGATTAGAGGCATTGACGCTTAAATAAAACTGGTTTTTGCGGTAGAGGAACCCCACATCGAAATTGTGGTTGGAAGTGGAACGATCATCGGTGACGGCGGCGTCATTATTGTCCCTAAAATTTTCAATATCGATCCTGAACTGGTTAAAATTATAGGAGATCCCAAAGGAGAGGAACTCATCATCATACCTGTCCAAGGTCAAATGGTGCGCAAAGGACAATCTGGCCCCCTTTTGGCGGGTTTCACCATTGCTATCGTTGTACAGCAATATGCCCATCCCGGATTTTTCCCCGATCCGTGCATCGGCTGCAAGCGATTGGGTATCGGGTGCATCCTTGATCCCTACCCATTGCGTAAGCCCGTTAATACGGATTTTTATATGGTCCCCTATGCCCGAATACGTGGGGGACATCACAAATGGATTATCAGCCAAATATTGGGAGTGTTGGGGAATGGTAAGTTCCTGTCCTATAACGGACAATGCACCAAGGAGCAGTACCAAACTTGTTAATTTGTGCCGCATAACATTTTGTAGGTTAAGTTTTTTATCTGTACAAGGTAAAGTGTCCAACAAATTCCCTGTCGTCACTTTCTCCATTGAGTTTGATCACATACCAATAATCACCGGTGGGGAGCTCGGTGTTTTGGTAAAGACCATCCCATCCAACATCATTTATTCCCATTCTATATACCTCCCTACCATAACGGTCGAATATGATCGTTATTATTCCGGGCCAGGCCTCTTGGTTTCTGGGTTTCCAGAAATCGTTCTGGCCATCTCCATCGGGGGTGAAGAAATTGGGTATTTCCAAATCTATGAATTCCATAAAAATCTGTTGTTCCACCTCACATCCGTTCTCGTCCACCACCCGTACGGTAAAGGTATCGGTCCTATGGATAAAGAAGGTGTTTTCCTCCCCATTGTCCACATCCCCAAAGTAATAGGTATAGGCCCCATTGCCCCCGGCCGCCAAGGCGGTGATCTGGTTAATGGTCCTCGACTCCAATTGTAGGGTCAGGGGCTCAAAACCTTCAATCTCAAAATCAATGGTGCGCAAACAGCCATTGGCATGTGAAATGGTGAGGTAATGTGGCCCTGCCGCCAAATTGGTAAAATCCGGTTCCAGCACCATATCCGCGGGATCGGTAGAATCCATTGCATAAAGCACGTCGGATGCCACGGAAGGATCTGCCAAAGCCACCACAATGGAAGCCACGGGAAGTTCCTCGGTACATTCATAGACCGGGGTCACCACGGCATCTATGTTCACCCCAGGTTCCACCTCAAATACGATATTGGCCTCACATCCCTGGGCATCCTTTACAAAAATGACATAGGTACCTGCCGCAAGATCTGTAAACGTCATCTGGCCCGCCACAAAATCGTTCGGGTCATTGGAATTGAAGGCGGTGGTATAAGGTCCCGTTCCTCCCGAAATGGAAATGGTAACCGACCCGTCGGCACTGCCGGCACAGATCTCTGGTAGAATTGTGGATTCAATGGTTATTACCTCAGGTTCCACAATGGTATATTCCAATAATTCAAAACAGCCATTCCGATCCTGTGCGATCACCGTATACTGTCCAGGTGCCAGATTATCGAATGTATTGTCGCTGCTGAACTGGTTCAGGTTCGGCGAAATGGCATATTGGTACCCTCCAGATCCCCCTCCAAGTTCGACACGGATAAATCCATTGTCTTCCCCGTTACAGGTAACATCGCCGTAGTCATCGGTATAGGTCAACGGATCGGGCTCTTCAATAATGATTACAGGGGACACTACGGAACAGTCCTCACTGATTACCCTCACGTAATATTCACCGGCCGCTAGTCCGTTAAAGTTCCTAGTTGCTTGGGGACCGGCAATACGATCGGAAAGGGCAAGATCCGTAAACAGTTCATATCTATAGTTGCCCAGACCGCCGGCCGCAGTGGCCCTAATAGTTGCGGTGGACTCCCCATTACAATTAATGATCGCGGCCGTTTCGTCTATGGATACCGTTAACTGGGCCACAGGTTCCTGTCGGATCTCATTCGATAAAATGGAGGTACATCCAAAAGAATCCCTAACATAATACCGATAGGTCCCGGCCCCCGAATTACCGGAAGGCAAGGTGTTGAAAATATGTTGGTTCCCATTGTTGAACGGTTGGAAATTTGTGCCATTGGCGCTATAGGAATACGGTGCGGTTCCCCCATTGGCGGTCAACAAGAGTTCCAGATCGTTCTCACAGGTCAGGGCCTGTGTCATTATAAGCGACCCGGACACATCCACGGGATCTTCAATGGTCGCTATGGGGGTTTCCCCTGAGCACCCGACCTCATCGTAAATGGAAATACTGTATTTTCCGGCAGGAAGGTTCCCAAATGTATTGTTGGATGGTTGTCCTACAGAAGTCTGCAGAATGTTGGTTCCCGTCTCATCATAGATATTGAGATGATACCTCAACGTACCCAACCCGCCGGCCGTGATGGTGGCACTGAGCGTCCCATTGCTGTCCCCAACACAATCCAGCATGATATCAGGTGAAATATTGGCCACAATAGGAATGGGCCTTACTAGTTCCAAACTATAATCAGTGGTTATACAGCCAAGGGCATCCGTAATGGTGATATCAAAATTGCCGGCGGACAGGTCCGTAAAAATATAGGCGCCCACCCCTGTTTGGGTAAAACTCTGCGTTGCAGATGTAATGGTTATGGTATAGGGTGCCTGTCCGCCCGATGGATCCACGAGGATCTTTCCTTTGTCATTATCACAGCTCACATTGGCCTCTTCCCTTACAACTGCCGTAATAGGGGCAGAGGGCGCCAAGATGGTGACCGCATTGGAATCATCGGTACAGAAGGTACTGTTCGGATCTGTTTCGGTGATCTGTACATAATAACTACCACCGGTCAGATTGGATATGATCAGCGGATTCACCGAATCGGAACCACTAAAACCGGGCCCGGCAAGTGGTACATTTCCGGAACCCAATACCTGATATACCTGATAGTCGTATCCGCCACTGTAATTGTTGATTGCAACGCTGATGCTTCCAGCGTCCACAACATCGTTCAAGCAGGTCTCATCGGTTATTTTTGTGGCGATAGCTTCAATGATCTTGGGTTCCGCGATACTGTGGGCGGTTTGAACGAAACATCCCGTATCCAGATTGGTCACGGTAACCACGTAGTTGCCCACTCCTAGTCCGCTAAAATCTCCGGTTGCATTTGTCTGGTCGTAGGCCACATTAAGGCCTTCCATATGATATTCCAAAGTAGGGGTTGCCGTAGCAGGGCTAATGTCCACCGTTACTTTTATCACTTCATCATTGGTGTTACAGGTTACCCCATTTATAATGGAAACCGTAGGATTTGCAATGCCCACAAAAGGGATTATGGTGGCGGTAGCTGTGTCGGTACAACCTTTGTCGTCATAAACCGTGATCTCATATACTCCCCCCGCTAGATCGGTCTCGGTATAGGAGGAATTTGAGCCATCCTGTACGGTCGTGCCGGTGGTGGTATTGACAAAAACATACCGTACATAAATACCGGAGCCACCTGTAACACCCGTTATATCAATAATGGGATATTCCGTGGTATTTCCAGTGGCACATTCAAATGCCACAGGTGTAGGGTCCGGAACGGACAAGGGGGCCGTTGGTTGGCCAATGGCCTGTAACAAGGTTGCGGCACATTCGTTCACGCCCCGTACGGTAATGGTATATCCGGCTCCCGTAGTATTGGCCAAGCCCGTAAATTCCGCAGTGGTATTGGTACTACTGGTGGGGTTTATGGCCACCACGGTTCCATCCATATCCGTAATTTGGAAGGTATAGGGGCCCACACCATTGTCGAGGGTGCTTACGTTTATGGTGCCATCATTACTACCAAAACAGGTTACGTCGGTAAAGGCCTCTAGGGTAGGCACTGGAATCACTCTGGGCTCCAACGATTTTTTAATGGTTTCCATACAATCGCCATCAGTGATGGTAAAGGTATATTCGCCCACTTGGTCCAACCCTGTAAAGACCCCGTCCGTATTTGTGGGAAGGGCGGTACCATTTGGGAAAGTTCCGTTATACACATACGTTCCAGATCCACCTGTCTGCGAAATGGTGATACGTCCCCCTGGGTCGACAGAACAATCGATGTCTTTTACGATCGTGGCCAAGGGCTGCATTTCCTCGTACAGTTCGACCGTATTGGCAGTGGTGGCGCTACAGCCCCATTGGTCCGTAATGACCACTTGGTATTCGCCCGCTGAGAGTCCGCCAAAAATGGGGGTCGACCTACTTGCTCCAACATCTTCAAAGGAAGCAGTACCTGTGTTGTACCTTTGCAGTTGATAGATGTAATTGCCATCCTGTCCGCCTGCAGTGTTCACAACTTCTATTTCTCCATCAAAATTGGTACAGTTTTCCACATTGATCTGTAGATCGGCCGTAATAGGGGTCGGTGTTTCCAGTTCTATATCGGTATCCACCATTTCCTCACACGCATTGGCATCCCTTACCCAAGCTTGGTAAGTACCGGCAACAAGGTTTTCGAACCTAGGGGAGGCCATATAATCGGCCACGCTGGAAGGTGCGGTAGTGCCTACATAGTAGGTATATCCGCCCCATCCGCCATCTGCGTTGATGATTTCCACCACCCCATTGTCCGTAGGGTCACAGGTGATATCGGTAACCATGGTCTGAGCGGTAATGGCCGCTGTAGGCCCCGCAATGGTAAACGCCTGGAAATTGGTACATGCGGGATGGTCGTTCTGTATGATCTGGACCAGATAACTTCCCGCGAAAAGGGAAATTGCTGGAACGGTCGGTCCTGGAGTGGCAAAGGTTCCATCTTTTACAAAGGTATCATCGGCCGTATCGGCGGTACCATTGGTATTCCAGATAATCCAGTTCACCGAAGCGGTGTACGTAGGATCTGTCAGGGAAAATACCACCTCTCCGGTCTCCGTGCCATAACAGATTACGTCATTGTTTTTAGTGACGATGATCTCAAAGGTATTGGGGTCGGTAATTTCTGCCGATGCAGGGATGGTACAGCCGGTTTCTTTATGCCTTACCAAGAAATTATAGGTTCCGATACCAACAGTAAATTCATTTAAATCTTGATATGTGGTGCCATTATCGATGCTATATTCATATTTGGAGCCGTCATCTAAGTTGGAACCGTCCTCTATGGTAGAGGTTACGCTAAGGGTTATTGCCCCATCGTCCCCTGGATCACAACTGATCATCGTTGTTACGGCGGCCGTTGCGGATACCAATGCATCATAGGGAGCTATTACCGCTGTGGTACTTCCAACGCATCCTTTGTTGTCATACACATTAATGGTGTAATTGCCCCCGGCGGGATTGCTCTCTATATAAATGGGACTGCTACCATCCTGAACGGTTGTTCCCGTGGCGCCCAGATCATCATTGATAAACTCATAGCGTACATAGGTGCCACTTCCCCCTAAAATTCCGGAGATGGAAATTTGGGCGTTATCGGGATTGTTGCCCTCGGAACATCCAAACTGTATGACGTTGGCCGTTACGCCCGTAATGGCATCAGGTGAGCCCACAACGATATCTGTACGACTCGTTGAACACCCGTTGGTTCCCGTAGCGGTCACTGTATAGGTGTCCGCAGGGAGGTTTTCGAAAGTATTGCCGTTAAGAACTGCACCAAGGGGCATAGGGGATAAGGTATAACTAAGCGGGGAGATGCCATTATCCGTCTGTGCCAAGGAAATGCTGCCATTGGCATCCCCAAAACAGACCACATCAATGGGAGCAGCGGTAAATTCGGGCAATATGGCGGCAGGAACGCTAATGGTAAACGTTCTGCTACATTCGGGGCCCGTTGTACCATTGTCATACACAATTACGGTATAGGTGTCCACATCCGTAACGCTAACCGTGGTAGGATTCGAAGAAAGTGATTGTCTGGCGACCACTGTTCCAGAGGAATTGGAAATTTCATAATCATAATTGCCGGACCCTGCAATTCCCCTTATGGTAATTTCCGCAGTTCCGTTGGTGCAATCCATCAATCTGCTAATTTCAGCACTGGCCTCCAATACAGGGTGTACGGTTACGGTATCATCAGCGGTACAACCGTTTCCGTCCAAAATGGAAACCGCGTAACTCCCGGGGGCTACATTGTTGAAAACACCTCCATTGTCTAAATATGTAGTGCCCCCGTCAATACTGTAGAATATCTGTGATGCACTACTGGTCGCAGTAATGGTAAGGGTCGTGGGAACGGTACAGTTTGACACATCCATCCCCGTAATTACGGGTGCCTGGGTAACGTTCATTGAAACGGTCCCCAGATTCTGGGAACATCCATACTGATCTACCACGGCCACATTTATGTCAAATGGAGTAGCTGTGACATCCACAAGATTTGAATAGTCGACCTCGATCGGGTTGTTAGAACTTACAATATCCGAACCGAAATTAGTGCTGGAAAGCGTATAGGTATATGTTCCACCACCGCCGGAAATATTATTTATCGCTATGGTTCCCGATGCATTACAGGAGATGTCATCTATAATGGCGGGGGTTCCTGCTATAGGATCCAATTCTTCCAAAAGAAGGTTTTCGCTTCCACTAACACAGGCATCCAATCCTCCAGCATCCACTTGGGTAATAACGATATAATATTCGCCTGGAGCCAACCCACTGACAGTAATAATATTTGTAAAAGGTACGGTTCCAGTGCTCGATCTTACCGCCATGTTGGTTTCCACATTAAAGAGGTCCCATTTCATGTCAGGCTCAATGGGTCCATCGGAATCGGTAACAGTGTACGTGATCGTGGCGTCATCGGCCCCAAAACATGATGGTTCATAATCCATTGTGATCACCATTGGATTAATGATCAGTTCGTTTACGTTCACCGTGCTCTGACGTAAACATCCCGTAGCATCCCTTACATAAAATACATACGTCTTACCTGGAATCAACCCTGACCAAACATGGCTTCCAGGGATTGGACTCGTCCAATTGGTATCCGTGAGGGGATCAAAATTGGCAGGGTCATCGGAATAGGTATATTCATAGTCTGGAACCCCAGCTGTTCCCTGAACCGTTACCTGCAATTCGTCACAATTGACCACTACAGCTGACACCGTTATATCCAGATCATCCAAAGGATAAGGAATTGTATATCTAGGATAATCGGTAAGACAAACCGTGACACCGGCGTTGACGGTCCTTATTGAAGGAAATACATTTTTACCCGAAGCAAAATCCAATCCCGTGAAAGTATCGCCGGACTGCCAAGTGATTCCTCCGTCAGCACTGAATTCAAGGGTTCCTATTGTAGTGGGATAATTTATAAACCTAAATCCGTATTCGTCCGGGTCGCCGACACATTCAGCTGGGAGAATGGGCTGTATTTCCGCCATCAGTTCCTCCGGATTATTAATGGTAATGGGGGTCTGTGATATTGGGCATCCACTGGCATCCGTGATGGTTATGGTATAATTGCCCGGAGCCAGGTTATAAAAAGTCCTGTTAGGGTTTATTAGGTTGTTGATCGTGGCATTGGAAGCCCCTCCATTATCAAGGTCCTCTATTTCCAAGGTATAGGGAGCCAGTCCAGAAGTAATACTTATTTCAATGCTACCTGTGCCATCATGACATTGAGGGTCTGTTGGAGTAGCTGTATATACTAAAGGAGTAGCTGGATTTACGGTAACGGTTTCCTTGTATTCACAATGGGGGTCTTGGGCATTATTATCCCAAACATACACATCAAAATCCCCTGCGTTGGCTGCCGTAACCGTAAAATTATTTGCTGTTCCAAAATCGGACGTTGTTACTATGGGCGTTCCCGCGGGCACAAAGGCATATTGTAGATTGCTATCGCCCCCATTGGCAATTACCGTTATACTTCCATCCGCACAACTGCTTACATCAACAACATCAATACTTGCAAAAATAACTGGGTTAAGTATTACTTCTTCCTGTACCGCATCACATCCATAGGCATCCATAACATCAATGGTGTACGATCCGTTGGCCAGATTGGCAAAGGTGTAGGTGGTGGGGGTGGACGGGCCGGGGGTTAACCAAACGCCATTATCGATCCTAAATAAGTACCCGCCATTTCCATCGGTTACGTTCACAACGATGGAGCCATCGTTATTGCCCGAGTAACAGGCCGTGGCCGTTGTGGTAAAAGTGGGTATTGCAGGCTCCTCAACCGTAATAGGGGCATCAATGTGATCGTTGCACAATTTGCTGTCCCTGGCCCTAATGATATAATTCCCTGCTGGAACGTTCGTAAAGGTGGTACCCGTCTGGTAAGCCCGTATTACCGTTCCCGCGGTATCCTCCAATTGATATTGATAGGTAGGGTTGCCTCCTGTGGCGCTGGCCGTAATGGTAGCGCCCGTATTGTTACAGGTAAAGGCATCCGTAATAGTGGCCGCTGCTACTATAGGGTCCGGTTGTACGATCAGTCTGCTTATGGTAAGGGCACAACTGGTATCATCGGCCTTTCTGACGAAAATATCCTGTGATCCCGCTCCAAAAACATTCGCAGTGGTCACAGGGGAGCTGGTGGACAAGATCCAATTGGTACCACCGTCCACGGAATATTCAAAACCGGCAACACTATCAAAATTCTCCACTTCAAAGGTAATGGAGGCATCGGTAAGGCCGTTGCAACTAACATCCGTGGCGGAGATGACCCCGGCACCAAAGGCCATTCCATGCTCTATAAAAATATTCTCCGTAACCTCGGCTTCACAGGCCAAGGGCACCTGAAAGGCCTCTATATCATCAATGGCAATGTCATTTCCCCCTGTTACGGCATTGTTGGTACGGATCACAATATCCAAATTGGCATTGGCCCCCGGATTGAGGGTTACGGTATAATTTTGCCAGTCGTCCTTATTATTGTTCTTGGGAATTGCCCCAGTGGTGGTGCTTGCGATCACGTTTCCGCCCGCATCCACCAATTGGATATTGATGTCGGGATCGGCGCCACCGTCACCCACTATCAATAAATTAAAGGCTTCCAGGGAAATGGTGATGTCCCTATTGGGCAGGACCTCGATATTTCTTTTTGCATAGATGATGCCATTTGGTCCGACCACCCCACCAACGTTCATCACCAAAAACCGGCCATTTGGAAGTCCCGAATGGTCGTTAGGGACTACCCAAGAGCCCTGTTTGGGATTTATATTGTTGGTGACGGAATACTCCCCGTCATCTATAAAACCTCCGTTGGCACAACCTGAGGGGCCACCTATCTGGGGTTCAAAACAATAATTGGGATCCACTTCCGTAATACTGGTACTGGGTCCCTGTCCAAAGGTTTCCGTCAGCAATTTGCTCTCGGCCGGGGGGGTACTGTTTATATACCTTACGGTAAGGGTATGGGCACCCGGACTTATGTTTTCGAAAATATTAGAGGTATCGGGCGAATTGGGAACCCCGTCCAAGGAATAGGTATAATTATAATCCGTATTATCTGCGGTAACCGTCACGATCCCATCGCCATCACATTCATAGTCGATTGCCGTGGAAACCGATGGGGGAGTAGGTTGGGGGTCGACCGTCACTTGTATGGGGAAGGTACAATTATTGGCATCCTTGATGAACAGGGTATGCGTCCCTGCCAATAGATTGTTTATAGGGCTGGAAACATAGGTATTGCCCCCGTCAAAACTATAGGTATAGGGAGCTGTTCCCCCCTGGGCATTGGTTATTCGAACCTCGGCCCCGTCGGTGGGATTACATTCCACCAGTTCTGTCACCCCAGCGGATGCGGAAAGGGAATAGGGTTCGGTAATGATATAGGTCTGTGCCACGATGCAGTTGTTGGCGTCCCTTACACGAACCTGATAGGTTCCAGCGGCCCTGTTTACAAAGGTATTGGAGGTCTGGTAGGTGGTGCCGTTGTTCAGACTGTAAGAGTAGGGTGCCATTCCCCCGGAAACTCCGATGGTAATACTTGCCTGCGCCTCCCCGCTACATAAAATGGGGGAATTGGTAATGGCCAAGGCCAAGGGATCATTCTTAACAATGGTCAGGTCGTATTTTGCCTCGCAATAATCAGTATTGCCGTTATGGTCCCTTACATACACATCATAGTTTCCGGCAGCGGAAACCGAAATGGGATTGGTCGCTGCAAAGGAGGTTGGAACTGCCCCATCGGCAACAATGGCATAGACAAAATTTCCATCGCCACCACTGGCGGTAATGGTTACATCCGTGGAAGTGGCACAGGCCGTAATGGGACTGGCCGCGGCCGTCAATGCCAAACTGGGCGTTATGTTGATGGTCTGCGATCCGGCCGTACATCCAAACTGGTCACGAACGTCCACCATATAGGAACCTGCTCCCAAATTATCAAAAGTATAGGTATTGGAGGTGGTCGGGTTGGGGGCCACATAGGTGCCGCCATCCAAACTGAACATCAAGCCACCATTTCCTCCGGTCACCGTGACGGTAATACTACCATCATTATCGCCCGAATAACAGGCAGTAGGGTCGGCAACAAAGGATAATGCGGAAGGTTCCGTTATGATGATGGCCGCATCGATGGTGTCTTCACAATCACTGGAATCCTTGGCCCTAACTATGTAATTTCCTTGGGTTATGTTGGTAAAGGTCGTTCCCACTTGATAGGGACTTATCACATTGCCCAAATCATCCTCCAACCGATATTCATACCCAGGGACCCCGCCGGTGGCACTTGCCGTAATGGTGGCGCCCGAGGTATCACAGGTAAATTGTGTGGTAACGGAGGCCGTGGCCTGTATCGCAGTAGGCTCCGTAATGGTCCTGATCAGCTGAACGGTACAAGAGGTATCATCCACCCTTCTGATGTCGATGGTATGCGATCCCGCACCCAAGGACTCCGCTGTGGTCACGGAAGCATTTGTGGAGGTTATATAGGCCCCTCCATCAATGGAATATTCAAACCCTTGGGCAGGGTCAAAATTGGATACCTCGAAGGTAATGGTGCCATCGGCGGCCCCATTACAACTGGCATTGGTGGACGCAATATAAGAAGCTTCAAATTCCCGATTTCCTTCTATGATGACCGTGGTATCAACGGAAAGTTCACATACCTCCGGAACCTGAAAAACCTGTATGTCGTCAATGGCAAGATCGTTCCCGCCATTACCCACTTTTATGGTCCTGATCACAAATTCCAATTGAGTATTGTTGCCCGGGTTCAGATCAGCGGTAAAGGGAATCCAGTTGTCCCTGCCTGTATTTTTTGCGATATCACCCGTATTAATGGATTGCACCACGGTGCCCGTACCCATTTCACGTATTTCTATGGTAAGATCGGGATCCAGCCCGCCCTGACCGGCTCTTAATAGATTGATTATCCACAAGGAAACCCTTAGGTCCTGATTGGGGATAATATCATTGATGGTCTTGGTATAGATGACCTGTCCCGGACTGGGAGTACCCACATTGATCACAAGATACCTACCTTGGAGGTCCGAAATATCAGTATGGTTCCTAGGATTTATCCATGTATTAAAGGGGTTTACAATACTACTGGTGACCGCATATTCAAAGTCGTTGATATTGGTGGACCCATTGGTTCCGTCTTGGGGTTCATAGGTATAACCTACCGTATTGGGACTGGCAATGGTGCCGCCCGAACCAAAATCTTCCGTTAACAAAATACTTGGGGTAGGGGGCGTCTGGGAAATATAGTTGGTGGTGAGGGTATAGGTGCCAGCTGTCAAATTTGAAAACACATTGCTGCCGGCATCCGGGGAATTGGGTATGCCGTTAAGTTCATAGGTATAGTCGTACGTACTTACATTGGAGGTTAGCGTTATATTCCCGCTACCATCACAATTGTAGTCCAGATCGGCCGTAATTACGGGGGTTTCAGGGGCTTCTTCAACAGTTACCCCCATGGCGTGTTCACAACCCCCCGCATCCCTTACCACTACCGAATAATTGCCCGGTAACAAGGTGGCGGTACTTGCAGGACCGTAGGTGGCCCCACCGTTAAAACTGTATTCGTAGGGTGCATTGCCCCCCACCACATTGGTTACCCGTACCTCGGCACCGTTGGGATCACAGGTCACATCCCTTGAAATCCCGGCAGAGGCCGACAGCGGAAAGGGCTGTTCTATGGTATGTGCAAAAGTAACCTCACATCCCGAACTATCTTGGACCACCACAGTATAATTACCAGGTGCCAAGCCCACAAAATTGGGGGTGGTCTGAAAATTGCTTCCCCCGTTGATACTATAGCTATAAGGTGCCACCCCATTCACGGCCACGATGGAGATGGCCCCATCATCGGCACCACTACAGGAAACATCCTGTTCAGTGGGGACGCTTGCCGTCATAATACCATTATCCAAAATGGTAATCTGGTTGGATATGCTAAAACAGTTGTTACTGTCCACCACCACAAATTCATAATCCCCTTGCTCCCCAGTGGCAAAGTTGAAAATAGTGTCCACTTGATAGGCATTGGCGGGAATGGATGTGATACCCGAGGGATAAAGCGCTACCCCGTTTTTGCTCCAAATGGCAAAATTATAATCGGGATCCGCAAATCCGCCTGTGGGCGTCAATTGTACGGACCCATCATCGCAACCAATATTGGCCAGGGTAAGGGCCTGCAGGGAAAGGTCGGGAACTTCCCCAACCGTTATACTTTGCACATCCAAACAAAGGTCTTCCGTTCTGGTAACGATGAAATAATCGCCCGGGTTGAGGTTTGAAAAGGTATAATTGTTATCGGTTTGGGCAGCCTGTAGGTTTTGCAGCGTTCCGCCCGGATGTTCAGGATAATATCCCGGAGCTCCAACGGCCGGGGCCGGGGTCCCATCGTTCAACCTAATTTCATAGGAATAATTTGCAGGTACGTTCAGTACCTGTATACCGATGCTTCCAAGCTCGTTACAATTGGCCGGGGCAGTGGAAAGTTCCACTTGAAAATCCCGCTCCCTGATCCCGATATCTGGGGTGGTAAACTCACAAGCCCCATCAATGGGGATTCCATTTCCATCCAATTGCATGACCCCAACACGATAGGCACCGTTGGAGCTTATGGTAAAACTGGGACCGTTGTTGGCACTATAAGGGACCTCAATGCTATTATCGGTAATGTCGTACAACTGATATCCATAGGAACTTCCCAGATTGGAGATGGTAATGTTACCAGGTGTTGCGCATATTATATCGCTGCTGTTATATTGAAGGTCTAGGTTGTTTTGGAAGACATTGAAATAAAACCTGCTGGAACAACCGTTCTGATAGTTGATGACCAACCTGTATTTTCCTTCTTCGGTAGCGGTAAAGGCCGTACCCGTTCCCACTTGGGTCCAAGTACAGGTACTGTTCTTATTGGCGCAATCATCCCCAGCATCGGTACAACTGCCCTCCAACAGTTTTTCCCAAACCAAGGTCTGGGCATCGTTTATATTAACGGTGATCGTCTGTGAATCTCCCACGCCGCAAAGGAATATCTTGGGCAGCTGACTTTTATCTATGGAACAGGTAGCAATTTCCCCTTGAATATCGTTGGAAAGGTCGGCATCGCTGTTACTATTGTTAAAAAAGTCGATTATAGGATTCGTCTGGGTGGTCCCAAAGCGTTCTACCGTAATAATTTCCTGAAAGCCTTTACATGGATCGGCCACTTTTTTATCCACTATATAGGTTCCGATATCGGTCACCAACAGCGTACCGGCATCCCCATCGGTATTTGCGTCCGTAAGGACAACATCGGTCCCGATATCAATGGTATTGTTCCCGTTGACATCTCGATACCAGATGTATTCATCAAAGCCTTCCCCTGCCGACAATAACACATTGTCGCCACAGAGCTGAACGGTGCGCGCAAAGAAACAATCTTCCAAGTCGTCCAAAAGAAAGTTGGTGGCACCAGGCGTGGTGAACCCACAATCGTTAAAATCGGATACACTGGGATCATCGGTAATTTGATTGCTATTGATTTCTCCTCGGTAAGTGGAAAAGGCCACATTCTGTATGGTGCCGCTACAGGCATCCACAAAATCAAAACAGTTTTCCGCAACTTTTACGCGCATCCGTATGCTATACTGTGGATCTCCCAGTTCCACCAAATTGTTGGGAATCGCAAATGTAATCTCATTGTTAGGCCCAATTGCAGAAGCCGTAACGCCGGGCGCATTACTAAAATCCGTGCTGATAAATGTAGTGTTTACCGGTAAAACATCCCGAATGGTATAATTAGCGGCATCATCATTACCCACATTTTTAAAGTACAGCACATAATCCAATGTTTGCCCAAGATTGACGCCCAACCCGGTAATATCGTTACCCGCAATGTCCTCCACTCTTTTTTCCAGTATAATCTCCGGCTCTATGATCTCTACGGAAAAAGTGGCCAAAAAAGAACCATATCCGTCACCCGTGGATGTAAAGCGGAGGGTGGCCCCCGTCTCATTATTGGGAAGGACGGAATTGGTAGGGTTGTTAATGTTATAAATGTCCAGGTCCAGGCCCAAGGAATTGGTTCCGTACGGATTTCTAGTGGTTACCTGTGCCGCATTGGTAGTAATAGTGGAATTGAAGAAGTTATCGGCAGGGTTTAAAGTATTGGATAATGTTGAGTAGGTTCCGTTGGAATTCGCCTTGATGGAAAAACGGTCATTGTTAATGCCACGATCCCCTTCCAGGGCGCCCACACCCACCCTGGCCCGTACGGGAAAGCCCGTTGGCAAAGTCTTAAAACCGTTGACATCCACATCCACTGAACCAGCAGAACTGGACATACCGGCATAGCCATCAAAGGTGGAAATAAATTTCCCCGTCTCGGTCGGGTTCTCATAGATCACTACCATTACCCAACCGGCAGAACTGGAACCTTCCCTTCTTCCCTTGGTGGCCCTCATATTGGCCACGGTATATTCCCCCACGGGATTGGTATTGGCCCGTACCAGGTCCGTTACATTTTTGTAACAGATATAGGGTGAGTCCTTAAAAGAATTATTGATATTGGTATAATTGTACCCATCAAAGATGATATCATCCTCTTCGCCTACCGGGTCAGCTGCGGTGTCTGCGCTCAGATTCACGTAGTTGCCGCCCGGTACCTTAAATTTGATCTGGTTCCAATCCTCTATTCTTGGTGTCCCCGTAAACGGGGCACCAGAATTGGTACTTCTCTCGTTCGGGTACGTAGCTGCCCAATAAAGTCCCGCATAACGCACTTGGGAACAGGCAACATCGTTGAGTGCCAAGGAAGCACTACTGGAACTAAAGGTTGTGGGATCGCCATCGATGTCAATATATTCCATCCATAGCGAATTATTGTCCGTCGTGCCGCTATAGCCCGTGTTCGCTTCCCCAGGATTTGCCTCGGTAGCACGGTTAAGGATGTTGTTGCCCACAAAAATGATGTCCCCACGTATTTCCATGTTCCCTCCGGCCAAACGAGGGGCGAAGGGCACGGCCTCTTGGGCAGTGGAGCAAAACAGTCCGCCCAGCAATAAAAAAAAGAAGGGCAGTAGGTTGGTTATGGTTTGGTATTTTTGGTTCATTATGATATGCTGTTTGGTGTAACGCGCATGATCCACATTTCCTGGTCATACGATTGGTTCAGTCTGGTATAGTAGGATATTAGTGCATTGTTCCAGGAGCCATGCTTTTTTAGATAGACATAGCGGTAATTATTTTTGGGGTTCACAAAGTAACTTGCGTTCAGCCCTTTGGAATTCAACAATTTTACAAACCGATTGGCATTATTTGGGTTGGAAAACACATTGGCGATTATATAGAAACCCGCATCCACGTCATTGGATCTGATCGTTTCCCTAAGGTTCGGAACCTTGTCCTTTTCAGGGGCGACCGGTACATTTTTTTTAAGGACTTCCTTACCGTAACGGTCCACATTGTCTTGGGCCTTTGTGGCATTGTCAACATATTCCGCAACGCTACGGTCGTTTTTCGAATTGTCCACATCCATGATCCAAATATCCCCCGAATAGGTTCCATTGAGTTTGCTCCTGTAGGCCAGCTCCGCTTCCTTCCATGAATCGTACCGATTTAGGTATACGTATTTCAGTCCATTGTTCCCATTGGTGAAATAATCGGGGGAAAGACCTTGATCGCGCAGTTGGGCCACAAATTTCTCCAGGTACTGTCCACCCTTATAAACGTTGGCAATCACATAGTATCCATCTTCCACTCCTTTTAGGTTGCGAAATTTTTTACTGTTGCCCCTTTTGGGCGTAGGTTTAATAGCGGCCGATTTATCAGCGGTGAGTCCTGAATTTTTCTTCTTGGAAAGGCTATCGGTGGTAGGCTTACTTTTTAGACCGGAAGGTATTTTTGCGCCGGTTTCGGTGCTACTTTCATCAAAGAAGATTTTCCGGGCCTTTTCTTCCATATCGGGCCGGTGGTCACCTGCTTCCTTTCGTACCATCCGCATTACCATATCAAAACGTCTTTCCATGTCGCTTTCCCGGGCGGCTTCCAAGGAATCCTGTCTGAACATAAGTTCTTCAAGGACCTTATCATTTTCCTCAAGGGCCTTTTTAAGCGCCTCCAGTTCAACATTTTCTTCTGTTTCTTCGTCCTCTTCCTGTAGTTGCACCAGGTCTTCATCTTTCGCCTCCAAGAGTACCCTATCTTCTGTGAGATTTGGATTAAAGGAGTAGGCAAAGGAAATTTCATGGGTAAGTCCAAAATTGTCGAAATTTCCGGATAGTCCCTTTTCCATGGTATACCCTAGGGAGATCCTTTTGTTCAGGTGGAACCCTATCCCTGCTGCCGCCCCATAAAAATCATCATATCCGGCCTGGATCCAACCCAATTTGGGCAGGTCCAGCATAAGGCTACCGCCCAAGACCACGTCTTCCTCCCCTACCATACGAACCCTCGCCAAAGGCATTAGCCTCCCATATTCCATTATTCCCTCCCCATTTTCAAACTGATGGGTATATTGTAGATGCCCTGAAAAGGTCTTTTCGTTAAATTGGGTATTTGAGACGCTTTCGCTGAGATTGTAATCGAAGAGGTTCTCGGCAAAAAGGCCAAAATCGAATTTACCGTATGACAGGTTGAACCCGGGCTGAAAGGAAATTAAGGTACCTTCTCCAAGACCGTTCAATGCGGGATCATTGGGATCTAAAGTATTGATCCTGTCCCTGTTGATCCCTGTGTTGTAATAGGCAAAATTTGCGCCAAAAGTAAAATTGCTCTTGTCACTAAGTTTGATTCCATAGGCATAATTGGCCAGTACGCCGTAATTTCTTACCACACCTTCGGTCTGTGTAAAAAGGCTAAGGCCCAAACCACTGCGGTCACTGATCCTACCGCTATAGCTCAAAAAATAATCCTGGTTGTTATCATCAAAGGAAACCGATTGGTTCCTGTGCAATAAATTGATGTAAGATCTGTCTTCCCTTACCGTGGAAAAAGTCGGATTTATTAGAAATCGGTTAAACTTCAATAAATTCTGTGCCGGTACATCATACCGAAGGATAGGATTATCCTCTTGGGCACCGATCTTTGTCAGGGCCATGATGAACAGGAACAGGTATAATAGGGAAAACTTGGACATCTTATTATCTTATAACGGTTATAGTCCCTTGTTTCAGGACATCCTTGGCATTTTTGATCATGTAGTAGAACACCATATTCTGCGTGGCAAAGGACATTGAGGACGAAGGCCAGTTATTCTGATAATCGGTTATGTTCAATACCTCCTCTCCTTTGGAGTTGTAGATCAGCACGTTTACATCCTTGTTCCGGGAATAGGTATTTGGAATGACCCATAAATCATTGATACCATCACCATTGACGGTTATTACATTGGGAATCCTAAAGGTTTCCTGAAGCGTTACCTTAAGCTGTTTTGTAACTTCACAACCACCGATCATGGCAACCAGCAAATACTGGCCCTCCTCCGTAAAGGTCATTGAAGGGCCCTCAACCAGTAAATTGTTATTGGTATCGAACCACTGGTAAGAATCCCCCCCAGCGGCGTTCACCGTTTTCGAGCTTCCTTCCGGAAATATGATCTCCTCAGGGGCGTCAACCGTTATTTGGGTTTCGTCCAGAGGAACGATAAGCAGTTCATTGGATAGCAAGGGACAACCGTTTTGGAAGATCACAAGCTGATAGGTCCCTGTTTGGTCGGTCATAAATGAGGAAGTGGCCACCTCCAGATCTTCACCGTCCCTGGTCCATTGAAACGTATCATTGGCCAAGTCCCTCTCGGTCGCGATGGTCACCTGTTCGGATAGTGAACAAAGGACCAAATTGCTGGCTGTGATATCCAGGGTTTCATCAGAGGAAAGCAATACCGTAAAAGGCGATGCCGTAACGATAAAGGATTCCAGGACCGCAGTAAGTGAGTACTCCCCATTATCCGCATTGGTGTCCAAGCTTACCGTTTTTGAAGTGGCCCCTGTAAGATCATTGCCATCTTTTTTCCACTGATAGGAAAAACTATCGATAAGATCGGCGGTTACATCTGTTTTGGAACCATCACCTGCAATTGCATTTATGTTGGAAACCCCCAAGGTTATGTTGGAGGCCGTACAATCGGAATACCCCGTTGCAGGTGCTATAACCACTTCGAAATTAGTGGGTGCCGAAACGGTCGTAGTTTCCGAATCCTGGGATATACTGGCACAAGAACCCCCTGTTTGGGTGACCCTAGCGAAATAGGTCCCAACTTCATCCACTGTAAGGTCGGCAGCTGTCGCCCCGTCCAGCGATACCCCATCTTTATACCATTGATACGTGGCCGGGGAAGCGGTGCTTGAAACGGATAAGTTTATCGTCTTATTGGGAAGGAGCAGAATGGCTTCTTCGTTTTCCATGGAAACCGTAAAGTTGCCCGCTTGGGCCATTGATATTGCGGCAGATCTTTCCGTACAGACCCCATCCCCAGAGATCTCCACGGAATAAGCGCCCTCAAACCCGGCAGTGGAAGCATCCACGGAATAGGTATGAAGATCCACGGTAGTAGGGGTAATGGCCGCCCCGTCCTTAAACCAAGTGTAATTCAATCCCTGTCCCGAAACATTTGCCTCCAAAACCACAACATCCCCTTCACAAAGAGCTGTTTTGGCAGGTGTCTGGATCGCAATGCCCAAACTGCTCCCTTCCCTTACCTCAATATAATTGGACAAGGTTTCGGCCGACCCGGAACAGGTGGCGCCATAATCCATTTCCACCAAATAGTTCCCACTTTGTGAAACGGTAATACTACTGCCCGTTTCGGGGAGTTTGGTGCCGCCACGATACCAAATATACTGATAGGTATCAGCGTTGGGGACATTGTGTATCGCCAGTGTTACCTGTTCGCCGTTACATACCTCCACAACGCCCCCACTAGGAATGTTCCCACTGCCATCGGGACTGATCAAAATGGAACTATTAAAATTCGAATAGTACATTTCAAAAGCATCGGATACTTCACTGGTTTTCGCCGGACTGGTACTTCTTACCCTAAAACGATAGCCATCTCCCCTGGTATCGGTTGGAAGTGTAAATCGGAAATTGAAATTGAAATTGGTGTTCTTGGTATTGTCCGTTGCCAGTTCAACGGGATCCATGAAACTTCCATTGGCATCCGAAAGTTCCAGTATAAAAACGTTGCCGCTATTGACCAATGGGGTATTCCATCTAAAATTTACATAATACTCATTAAACTCGGCAGAGCCACAGGCTGCCACCCATGGATCACCATCCCCAAAATTGGGATTGGCTATAGGGGTAGGTTTGTAGAGGACCTGGGCACTGATATTGCCCCCCAACGTAAAAAGGGCCGCAAAAAAAAGAAATGTCCCGGTAAAATTGCTTGGTCTCATAGTCTTGGGGTTCATCTTAGTGCTTTTTAATGCCCTAGCAGTATAGGGTTGCTGTTAAGGGGGTTTTTGATCGTTGATAAAATCTTGATAACCTTCTTCGCACTAAAGTATTCAACAACAAATATTGCATTTAATTACACCGTCCTGAACTTATTGTTGTCTTAGGGATCAATTCTGTTGTGAAACGCTTTTATTGTATGGTGATCGCCTTTTACGGCGCACCATACCTGCAATTTTCCTACATTTGTGCTTTTAAGCGATACAGATGAGCGATACAACTAGGTCCCTAAATTTCATTGAACACATTATTGATGAGGATTTGGCCAATGGCTTTCCCAAGGAACAGCTCCGGTTCCGTTTTCCCCCAGAACCCAATGGATATTTACATATCGGACATGCCAGTTCCATTTGCCTGAATTTTGGACTGGGGCTGCGATATGGTGCCCCGGTAAACCTGCGCTTTGACGACACCAACCCTGCCAAAGAGGAACAAGAGTACGTGGATGCCATAAAAAAAGACGTGGAATGGCTGGGCTACAAGTGGGATACCGAATGTTATGCTTCCGATTATTTTCAGGAACTGTACGATTGGGCCCTTTTGCTGATATCCCAAGATAAGGCCTATGTGGACAGTCAGAGCTCCCAACTTATCGCCCAACAAAAAGGCACCCCAACGGAAGCGGGGACGGATAGTCCCTACCGGAAAAGGACCATAGAAGAGAACAAACTCCTTTTGGAAGGAATGAAAAGAGGGGATTTCAAGGAAGGGGAACATGTGCTCCGGGCCAAGATAGACATGGCCTCCTCGAATATGCTGATGCGGGACCCCATTATGTACCGAATACTTCATAGAGCCCACCATCGCACAAATACCGATTGGTGTATTTATCCGATGTACGACTGGACCCATGGGCAAAGCGACTATTTGGAACAGGTTTCCCATTCCCTGTGCACTCTTGAATTTGCCATGCACCGAGAACTGTATGACTGGTTTTTGGACCAAGTGGTCACCTCTGATAAGGTAAGGCCAAAGCAACGGGAATTCGCCCGTAGGAACTTAAGCCATACCATCGTTAGCAAAAGAAAATTGTTGCAATTGGTGGAACAGGGAATGGTCTCCGGGTGGGACGATCCCCGAATGCCAACAATTTCCGGAATGAGAAGAAGGGGCTACACCCCGGAGGCCATCCGAAACTTTGTGGACACCATCGGTATAGCAAAACGCGAAAATGTAGTGGATGTGGCCCTCTTGGAATTTTGCGTCCGCGAACACCTTAACAGGATAGCGCCCAGGGTAATGGCCGTTTTAGATCCCTTAAAGTTGGTGATCACCAATTATCCCGAAAACGAAGTTGAATGGTTGGAAGCGGAGAACAATCAAGAGGATGAATCTGCGGGATACCGAAAGGTACCTTTTACAAGGGAACTGTATATTGAACAGGAAGATTTTAGGGAGGAAGGGAACCGTAAATTTTTCAGGCTTAAACTTGGTGGGGAAGTACGCCTTAAAAATGGCTATATCATAAAAGCCGAAAGCTGCAGCAGGGATAGCTCCGGCAAAATTACGGAAGTACAATGTACCTACGACCCCAAAAGCAAAAGTGGCAGCGGTACGGAGGAAAGTCTTAGAAAAGTAAAGGGCACCTTACATTGGGTTTCCATCCCGCACTGTATCCCGGCAGAGGTCAGGCTTTATGATCGACTGTTCACCGATGAAACTCCCGATGCCCATAAGGACAGGGATTTTATGGATTTTATAAACCCGCACTCGCTGCAGGTCATTACGGGTTATGTGGAGCCCAGTTTAAGGAATTCAAATGTTGGGGATATTTTCCAATTTCAACGGATGGGCTATTTTAATGTGGAAAAAGAATCTACCTCCGAAAAATTGATCTTTAACAGGACCGTGGGCCTGAAGGATTCTTGGAGCAAAATACAGGAAAAGGAAGTATAGAAAAAGATAATATACAATAGGATACCAATTGCTATATTCTATTGCCGATCGCCTCGTAAGCTCCATTTTCCGACACTTTTGTAGAAATAACATCCATTAATACCATTGGGTACATATAAAGGCCCTGCTTTTGATCGCACGGCTTTTTTAAATTCCCATCCCTTTTTGGTTTCGGCTAAAAGTTTATTCGATTACGGCATTGCCGCCAACGGGTTCTGCCTAGTTTCGCACACTCATAGCTGTTATACCAATCTTCCCAATATTGGGTAATTTCTCCCGCTACGTTCATTTAATAAAACACCGGGATTGTCTCAAAAATCATATGGTGCTCAATATTCCGAGGCCACTTGAAGATAATTGACTTATTTAACCCTCCATTAACAGTGAAATGTTAAAATTCTGAGTACCTTAATAACAAATTTAATAGTAACCATTAAAATCAATAATTATGTCGAACGATAACGGAAATACATTACTGGCCCTCCTTACAGGCGCTGCCATAGGAGTGGGAATCGGAATTCTTTATGCACCCGATAAAGGAACGGAGACCCGGAGCAAGATCAAACAAAAAGCCTTGGACACCAAACACGATGTAGCCGAGAGCATCTCTAGGCTGACAGAAGAGCTGAGCAGGACTGCGGACGCCAAGAAGATAGATTTTGAAAAGAAACTGGAGAAGACCATTTCCAATATGAGCTACAAGGCGGACGATATTATCGTGGCCCTGGAAAACAAATTGGAAGAGCTTCGGAAGAAGAATGCACAACTACAGAAATAATGGCCCATGGCTTTTGAGGAATTAAAGGAAAACATATCCGAAGCCGATAATGACCTTCGTTCCTATTTGGATACGACCAAGGAGTATTACCAGCTAAAAACGTTCAAAGTATTGGCAAAAGGGGTCAACTCGCTCGTAAAGGCGATGCTTTTGGGGGCCATCGCCATTTTGGCGCTTTTTATGTTGTCCCTTGCCGGTGCGTTTGGATTAGGTCAACTTTTGGACAATACCTTTTACGGATTTTTACTGATAGGGGGATTCTACCTATTGCTCGCTATACTCGGTTATTTACTTAGAGATCGGTTGGATAGTCCGTTACTGCGTAAGTTTTCCGAAATTTATTTTGAGGAAATATGATAGCAAAAAAATACAACTCTTTTGAAGAGATAGACCACAGGCTGAAAATTTTGAAATTACAGCGTAAAATTGATGGGGAATCCCTTAAATTGAATTTTAACAGGACCAAGGAAAGCTTTTATCCAACCAATTTATTGGGAGGTTTTGGAGGGGTATTACAAAAGATACTGATTACCCTAATAGCCAAGAAAATCTTTAAAAAATTTACTCGCTAATCGAGATTTAAACCTGCCTGCCTTAGGTAGGTGCTCCGACGCTTGCCCCGAGAGGTTGGCTTAAAGACTTAAGATTATAAGAAAGCCCTCCTTACGAACATGTTGTACGGAGGGCTTTCTTTTTTGCTTTAGGAAATTATTCTTTCCCCGATCCCTTTCCAAGTCCCTTTTTGGGCGCACTGTTCTTTTTCATGGTCTCCCCGATCATATTGCTCGCCGTGAAGGAAGCTACCATATTGTTCAACATATCACTGCCGGCCTGTGGGGAATTCGGCAGTAGAATAAGGTTGGTATTGGTCGCCTCCCCTATGGATTGCAAGGTGTCATAGTGCTGGGTAACCACAATAAGGGCGGAAGCTTCCTGGGAATTGATCCCTACCTTGTTCAATACCTCCACGGACTCTTCCAAGCCCCTCGCTATTTCCCTTCGTTGGTCGGCTATTCCCTGTCCCTGCAGCCTTTTGCTCTCCGCTTCGGCCTTGGCCCTTTCCACAATCAAAATACGTGCAGCGTCCCCTTCAAATTGAGCTGCTATCTTTTCCCGCTCCGAGGCATTGATCCGGTTCATCGCCGATTTTACCTGGGCATCAGGATCTATATCCGTTACCAAGGTCTTGATGATATCATACCCATAATCGAACATGGCCTGTTGCAACTCGGTTTTTACAGCAATGGCGATATCGTCCTTTTTTACGAAAACATCGTCGAGCTTCATCTTTGGGACCTCGGCCCGGACCACATCGAATACATAGGAGGTAATCTGGTCATGGGGATATTCCAATTGATAGAAAGCATCGTATACCTTATCCCTAAGTACCACATATTGAACGGAAATCTTAAGTTTAACGAAAACATCGTCCAATGTCTTTGTTTCCACTATGACATCCAATTGTTGGATTTTTAGACCGATACGGGCCGTTATCCGGTCTATAAGCGGTATTTTCATGTGCAAACCCGAGGTCCTTATACTTTGAAACTTCCCGAAGCGCTCTATGATCACTGCCGTTTGTTGACGAACCGTGAAAAATGAAGAAAAAAGAATTACAAGACCGAAAAAGATGATCGGTATCCATAAGAAACTGCCCATGATTAAAAGATTTTGGTTAATTGTCTGAATTTACAAAACTCTGAACGATATATGTATGCCTTTAATGCGCTTTGTTACAACTGCTGCTTTGAAGATTCAAAGCGGACCGAAGCACCGAAGTAGGAACACCAATTTACGGAAAAGATACTAGGCACCAATGCCTGAACCCTTTTATGGGAGAGCCATCATCCGCAATAAGTTTAAAAGGTATCGGAATGGAATTAGTGTAAAGGTACGACCTTTCTACTACTGATATTAAAATACTGATATTAAGTCAGTAATAGCAAAAAGCATCATCCCAGTTTGGAAACGCCCGCCTTGATCCGTCTGACGGCCGTATCTTTCCCTATAAGCTCTAGGATATCGAAAATGTGGGGACCTTTCATATCGCCCACGATCAACAATCTCAAGGGTGGCATTACCTTCCCAAAAGAAAGTCCTTCCCTGTCTATCCAATCTTTTACGGCAGATTCCAGGTTGCTCGAGGTAAAAGGCTGTACCGTTTCAATGAGCTGAACTAAGGTCACCATAATGGAACCGGTATCGGACTTCCATTGTTTGCCCACCGATTTGGTCTCGAATGTATCCGGATCTACGAAAAAATAATGTGAAAGATCCCAAAACCCATTTACGAATACCGCACGTTCTTTGATCAAACTTACAATGGATGTCAAATGCGCTAAGTCATTATCCGTTTGATAATTGGGCACTTTTGTATTAAGGATCGGTAAAAATGCCTTTGCCAATTCCTTATCCGGAGTTTGCTGTAAATAGTAATGATTGTACCACTTGGTCTTTTCTGGATCAAATCGCGCCCCGCCCTTATGGACCCTATCCAAGGAAAAGGAACCCACCAGCTCATCGAGGCTAAAAATTTCCTGTTCCGTACCAGGGTTCCAGCCCAAAAGGGCCAAGAAATTGATAACGGCCTCTGGAAAATATCCTTCCTCACGGTACCCATTTGCCCCATTCCACGCCAAGGGAAATACTGGAAACCCCAGTTTTTCGCCATCCCTTTTGCTCAACTTACCTTTCCCGACCGGTTTCATGATCAACGGTAAATGTGCAAAAATGGGTGCCTCCCAGCCAAAAGCCTCATATAACTGAAGGTGTAAAGCCAATGATGGCAACCATTCTTCCCCTCGGATCACATGGCTGATCTCCATAAGGTGGTCGTCCACTATATTGGCAAGATGGTAAGTAGGCATCCCATCGCTCTTGAACAGCACTTTATCGTCCAACACATTGGAATCTATTTCTATCTTGCCCCTGATTGTATCGGTCAAAATTAAATTTTGATCCTCCGGCGTTTTAAAACGAATTACAAATTCCACCCCGGTATCCAATAACCGCTGGGTTTCCCCACTTGAAAATACGAGGGAATTTTTTAATTTTAAGCGATTATGCCCGTTATAGATAAAGGTCTTTCCCCTCTCCTCGTGTCCCTTGCGGTGTACCTCCAGTTCCTCCTGCGTGTCAAATGCGTAATATGCCTTTTCCTCTGCCACCAAGCGTTCTGCATATTTCCTGTACAGATGTTTTCGTTCACTTTGCCTATATGGGCCTAAGCCGCCATCCTTTCCAGGACCCTCATCGAAGGGTATACCGCACCATTCCAAGGCTTCCACAATATATTGTTCGGCCCCTTCGACGTATCTGTTGCTATCGGTATCCTCTATCCGTAGGATAAAATCCCCGTCATTACTTTTAGCGAACAAATAATTGAACAATGCCGTGCGCACTCCCCCAATATGTAAGCCGCCGGTTGGACTTGGCGCAAAACGAACCCGCACTTTCCTAGACATATTCTCCATTTTAACCGCAAAGATAGGATTTGTGGAATGCAACCAAAAACTAAAGTTGGCATCCCAACAAAAATCCCGTCCATGCCGATAGCCCGAATCGCCAGTAATAAAGATCCGCCGTGGAATTTTAGTGATTTTAATTTGTAATTTTGTCCTATATAGATATCTTGATATCAAATACATACAATTTGGAAGGTTTACAAAATATATTCATCAAACTTGATCGGTTTACAAAACGATATTACGGCAGGCTGCTGCTGAAGGGATCTTTACTCTTTTTGGCCCTTGGACTCATATTTCCCCTCATCTTACTGGCGGTGGAGTATTTCCTGTGGTTAAATTCGACCGGCCGACTGTTACTGCTCATTCTCTTTATGGGCACAGAATTCTTTTTGTTGTACCGTTACATTCTAGTTCCCATATTTTATCTGATTCGGATCAAAAAGGGAATTGGCCATAAGGAAGCATCCCTTTTGATAGGGAAACACTTTCCGGAAGTGGGGGACAAACTGTACAACCTTTTGGACCTTGCTGAGAACCCACAACAGACCGAACTGTTACTTGCCAGTATTGCCCAACGATCTGAAAACCTAAAACCCGTTCCTTTTACCAATGCCATTGATTTTAAGGAGGGATTTAAAAATGCACGATACCTTATAATTCCCCTATTTATGTTGGGTGTAATTTGGTTATCAGGGAATTTGGGGGACTTCTTCGGGACCTATAAAAGAGTCGTAAATTACGATCTTGCCTATGAACCGCCAGCACCCTTTACGTTTTATCTGAACAATGTGAACCTGGACATTCGGGAAAACGAACCCTTGCTGTTGGAAGTGCGAACGGAAGGGGAAGTAAGGCCGGAAAATGTGTATGTAGGCCTCAACGGCTCGGAGTACCTTATGTCCGCCAAGAATGGAATTCATTCGTACACCCTGGAACCTCCCTTTGAATCGCAAACCCTATATTTTATATCGAACGGTATAAAATCTCGGGCCTACCGGGTAAATGTGCTCAAGGTTCCTGTCATCCAAAAATTCGAATTGGGCCTTCACTTTCCCAAGTACTTGGCAATGAAACCGGAAATAGTGAAGGGAACAGGGAATGCCCAGATTCCGGAAGGCACTACGGTCAAGTGGAAGATCAGCGGTAAGGAGGTAAACGCCATGACCTGGTCCACGCAAGATACGACCCTAGCGTTTACAAATGATGGGGGAGTGTTCAACCTATCCAGAAAAATACATTCGGACCTTAAGTATACCGTAAGCACTTCAAATGCGAACATTGCCAATTTTGAAGAGTTGGCGTACCAATTGACAGTGGTACGGGATGAAATGCCGAATCTTGTGGTAAGGGAATCCACGGATTCCATAAATCCCAATATGGCCTACTACGATGGAGAAGCCACGGATGACCATAAATTGGTTTCCATTTCCTTGGTATATTATCCTATCAACGACCAAGAAAAGAAGCAAACAATAGCACTTTCATCCCCAAATACGAATTTCAGCCAATTTCAGTACACCTTTCCAAGCGGAATTGCCCTGCAAGAGAATGTTGAATACAATTATTACTTTGAGGCCACCGACAACGATGCCATACATGGAGGAAAAAAGGCGAGGAGTGACGTCTTCGGAATGAAAATTTTAAACCAGGATCAACTTAGGAACAAGGACTTGGAACAACAGGAGAGGGTCCTGGAAAATTTATCGAATACCCTGGAAAAATCAAAAGAACAAAAAGAAAACCTTATTGACATCAACCGGGAACAAAAGGAAAAGAGCAGTCTTAGTTTTAACGATAAAAACCAGATCAAGGATTTTTTACGGCAGCAGGAGCATCAGGAAAACCTCATGCAGCGCTTTAGCAAGCAGTTAAAGGAAAACTTGGAAAAGGGGGATTCGGAAAGTGAACTGAACAAATTGTTACGGGAACGTCTGGAGCGACAGGAAATGGAGGCAAAGAAGAACGCCCGGCTTGTAGAGGAACTAAACAAGATTTCCGAAAAAATCAAGAAAGATGATCTATCGGAAAGATTGGAGGAAATTGCTAAGAATCAACAAAATAGCGAACGCAACCTAGAGCAATTATTGGAACTTACCAAGCGGTATTATGTTACCGAAAAAGCCGCACAGCTCTCAAAAGATCTAATGAAACTCTCGGAAGCACAGCAGCAACTTTCCGAATCCACCAAGGACACGGCATCTGTTGGGGAACAAGAAAAACTGAACAAAGAATTTGAGAAGCTATCCAAAGATATGGAGGAACTTAAAAAGGACGATGCTGCCTTAAAGAAACCTTTAGGTCTAAAGATGGACAAGAACAAGGCAGAAGGGATAGAAGCGGAACAAAAGCAAGCACAACAACAATTGGAGCAACTTGATGACCCCTCCAACGATGCCTCCAAACAAAAACAGGCGGCAACCAAAGCCTCCCAAAAGCAACGGTCCGCGGCAGATAAAATAAAGCAGCTCGGTCAGGATCTGTCAGCATCGTCGGCACCCGCCTCAGGCGGGTCCGAAATGTCTGAAGATGCGGAGATGTTACGGCAAATATTGGACAATCTTGTTACCTTCTCGTTTAAACAGGAGAAACTTTATAACGCCTTGGAAGGCTCCGGCGTGGATCTATCCCAAAGCGCACGTATCATCAAGGAGCAGCAGGAACTAAAAACGTTATTTGAACATGTGGACGACAGTCTGTTTGCGCTTTCATTAAGACGGGCGGAGCTCTCCGAGTTTGTAAACGAACAGATTACAGAGGTGTATTACAACCTTGATAACGTACTGGATAATCTTGCAGAAAGCAAAATCTATCCATCACAGTCGCATCAACAGTATGTATTGACCGCCTCCAACAGTTTGGCTGATTTCCTTGCGAACATTCTTGAAAATATGCAAGAAAACATGAAGTCCGGCTCCGGATCTGGAAGCGGTGAAAAAGGCTTTCAGTTGCCAGACATCATCAAAGGACAAGGACAGCTAAAAGATAAGATGGGCAAAATGGGTGAAAGCGGGGAGGGCGAATCGGGAAAGAATGGTCAAACCAAAGAGGGAGCAGGAAAAAACAAAGGGGACGGTACCTCCGAATCCGGGGAGGGTACAAAAGGCAGTAAAGGGAACGGAGAGCCTGGGAAAGAACAGGGCAATGGTCAAGGGTCCGAGGCCGAGATGCAACAATTATATGAAATATATAAGGAGCAGCAACTTTTAAGGCAACAGCTGCAACAGGGCTTGCAGGATATCCTGAAAAAGGAGGAAAGGGAGCTGGCCCAGAAGTTGATCGAGCAAATGGAGGATTTTGAAAACGATCTATTGGAAAATGGAATTACCCAAAGGGGAAAGGATAAGGCAAACCATATACAGCACGAACTTATGAAATTGGAAAATGCGGTCTTAAGACAGGGAAATAAAAACGAACGGCAGAGCAACACCAATAATCGTAAGTATAACAATCCTATTACGACAAAACCAATTATGCTGGAGAATAGTAAAGGAGATGTGGATATCCTTAACAGACAACCCTTACCTTTGCAGCCCAGTTATCAGGAAAAAGTTAAGAACTATTTTAGGGAAAATGATCCAATACCATTTTGAGACCGACTTTGAACTAGGCCAGTTATCCAAGTATTCCGATTGGTTAAATGGCATTATTCTTTCAACCAATTTTATAGCGGGCGACTTGAACTACATCTTCTGTGACGATCCCTACTTATTGGACATCAACCAAAAATATTTGGATCATGACACCTATACGGACATCATCACCTTTGATTATACGGAGCAGCATATATTGGCAGGGGATATTTTTATCTCGATAGACCGTATTAAAGAAAATGCCCAGAATTTTGAAGTGACCTTTCAGAATGAGCTCTTAAGGGTAATGAGTCATGGGTTGTTACATTTAATGGGATATGGGGACAAGTCGGTTCAGGAATCCTTACTAATGAGAGAAAAAGAAAATGAGTGTATCGAAATGTTCCACGTGGAACAATAAGAAGAATTATGTTTGAAAAAGAATACGATGTTATAGTGGTAGGCGCAGGCCATGCCGGAGCAGAAGCCGCAGCGGCGACCGCCAATTTAGGTTCAAAAACCCTGTTGGTGACCATGAATTTACAGACCATCGGACAGATGTCCTGCAACCCAGCCATGGGCGGAATTGCAAAAGGCCAAATTGTAAGGGAGATTGATGCCTTAGGCGGCTACAGTGGTATTGTAAGCGACAAATCCGCCATACAGTTCAAGATGCTCAATAAATCGAAAGGACCTGCCATGTGGAGTCCCCGTACCCAAAACGACCGTATGCGCTTTGCAGAGGAATGGAGGATGGCCCTAGAAGCAACACCAAATGTGGATTTCTATCAGGAAATGGTCTCCGGACTCATAGTGGAGAACCAAAAAGTAGTGGGAATAAAAACGTCGTTGGGCATACCCATCAGGGGTAGGGCAGTGGTCCTGACCAATGGAACATTTTTAAATGGACTTATCCATATTGGGGACAAACAATTTGGAGGGGGTCGTGCGGGCGAAAAAGCAGCAACGGGGATTACCGAGCAATTGGTAGCCCTTGGGTTTGAAAATGGACGTATGAAGACAGGAACTCCACCGAGGGTCGATGGTAGATCGTTAGACTATTCAAAAATGATACCCCAACCGGGCGATGCCGCCCCAGAAAAGTTCTCCTACACCCAAACGACACCACTTGCTGTACAAAGAGATTGTCATATGACCCATACCAGTCTGTTGGTACATGACCTGTTAAGGGAAGGATTTGATCGTTCACCCATGTTCAACGGACGCATAAAAAGTCTAGGACCCCGATACTGCCCCTCTATAGAGGATAAAATAAACAGGTTTGCCGATAAGGACAGTCACCAGCTGTTTGTAGAACCGGAAGGATGGAATACCGTAGAGGTATATGTAAACGGATTTTCCACTTCCCTTCCTGAAGATGTACAGTACAAAGCCTTAAAATCGGTAGTCGGTTTTGAGAACGTAAAATTCTTTAGGCCGGGTTATGCCATAGAATATGATTACTTTCCACCCACACAGTTAAAACATACCTTGGAAACCAAGTTGGTGGAAAACCTCTATTTTGCCGGGCAAATTAATGGGACCACCGGTTATGAAGAAGCCGCCTCCCAAGGTTTGATGGCGGGCATTAACGCACATCTTAAAATAAATCAACAAGAGCCTTTTATACTAAATAGGGACGAGGCTTACATTGGGGTTTTGGTGGATGATCTTATCACCAAAGGCACCGAGGAACCCTATAGGATGTTTACCTCCCGAGCAGAATACAGAACCCTATTAAGACAGGACAATGCCGATATACGACTTACGCCTAAAAGTCATGCCATAGGTTTGGCAAGCGCCGATCGACTGAGGCGTATGGAAGAAAAAGAACTGAAATCGGCAAACCTAGTGCACTTCTTTAAGGAAACCAGTGTTACCGAAGAACAGATAAATCCCATTCTAAAAGATGTCGAATCGGCACCGGTACGACAGACCGGGAAAATGTTCAAAGTATTCTCAAGGCCCAACGTAACCATCCACCATATGATGCAACTTGAAAGTGTATCGGAATATGTTACCGAACAACAACTGGACAGGGAGGTATTGGAACAGGCGGAAATACAAATAAAATATTCCGGCTATATCAATAAGGAAAAAAACAACGCCGACAAATTACAACGCCTGGAAAACATAAAGATTCCGGAAAATTTTGATTACACTAAACTAAAATCGCTCTCCTATGAGGCAAGGGAAAAATTGAGTGCCATAAGGCCCGTAACCATATCCCAAGCCTCAAGGATAAGTGGCGTCTCCCCAAGCGATATCAGTGTACTTTTAGTATTCATGGGAAGATAAAGAAACCCAAAAAATAAAGCCGGCCTGAGTGCCGGTTTTTTTGTGCCCTCATCCAAAATATCCCCAAAAACCCATAAGAGATCTCTCTTCAAATATTCCTTAAAGTCGAAAACAATATGTACATATAAACATATAGCAAACAAGCATTCTAAATATAGAACCGAAATGTTCCACGTGGAACATTCGAGGTACCAAAACCGATAAATCAAATATGTTCCACGTGGAACAATGATACCTTAAGACAAAAAAACTAAATCGGCCGAAAGTTGTACCTTCGAAAAAAAAATAAAAATGAAGCCCTATCTCACCGTTAAAGATTATATGGTCTCCGGAGAAAAGTTCGAACTGTACGAAATACCCAAAATGGAAATGCTACAAACGCTACCCATACCAAAAAATTTGGATAAATATTATGAGTCAACTTCCTATATATCCCATACCGATGCAAAAAGGTCCTTCATAGATAAACTCTATCAATTAATAAAACAATATAGCTTATACAAAAAACGGCTTCTGATAGACAAGTATGCCCATCCTCAAAAAAATATTCTGGATATCGGAGCAGGTACAGGCGACTTTTTAAAACACATATCTCAACGAGGGTGGAACGTAGCGGGCATAGAACCAAACGCAGCAGCAAGACAAAAAGCTGCCCAAAAAGGAATACATTTAAAAACCGAATATTCCGAATTGGGAACAACAAAATACGATGTCATTACCTTGTGGCACGTTCTGGAACACCTCCCCAATCTGGAGGACCATATCAAAGAAATAAAAACAAGAATTACCTTGGGGGGTACTTTAATAGTGGCAGTTCCCAACTACAGATCATATGACGCCCAATATTACGGAGCGTATTGGGCGGCTTATGACGTTCCCCGACATCTGCACCACTTCTCCCAAAAATCGATAACACTACTCTTTAAAAAATACAGTATTAATGTGATAAAAGTGAAGCCCATGATCTTTGATTCCTTTTATGTCTCATTGCTCTCAGAAAAATATAAAACAGGTAAAAACAATTATTTCAGGGCTGTCTATATAGGATTGTTGTCCAATATAAAAGCCATTAAAAATAAAGAACATTCTTCCCTAATCTACGTACTTAAAAACATCTAAAATCAATTTAAAACACTTTTAAAGGCATATTTGACCGTTAAGTAAGCCCGTATATCACAAAAACCAAATAATCGATTAAAAAGGCCCTCATGTGCTTAAATATGATAAGATAAGTTGATTAAAAAAGATTTTTCGATAGTCAATTATTATAATATATAAAAACATCAATAAACTCACAACCCCATAATCTTACACAATAATTCCATAATATCAAAAAGCTTTGTTATTTTAGCCCCACAAAAAACAGAACAATGAAAAAAATAATTTTGGGCCTTGCCCTTCTAGGTGCCGTTTCATGTAATCAGGATAAGATTGCCTATGTAGACAATGTAAAACTCATGAACGAATACCAAGAGAAAAAGGATATGGAGGCCAATTATAAAACCAAGGCCGATGCCCTTAACAAAAAAAGGGACAGTATCTCCCAGGCCTTCCAAATGGAAGCCCAAGATTTTCAAACCAAAGCGGAAAAACTTTCACAGTCCGAAGCGCAACAACAATACCAATCACTGCAGCAACGGGGCCAAATGATCGGTCAGCAACTTCAGCAACAAGAACAACAGTTACAAATGGCAAGCCAAACCGAAATGGACACCATTATCAGCAAGGTCAAAAAACAGATCAAAGCGTACGGCAAGGACAACGGATATACCTACATCCTAGGTGGAGGAGAAGGCGGAAGTGTCCTATATGGCGATGATACAAAGAACATTACCGCTGAAATTCTAGAGCTTCTCAACAAAAATTATAAGAAATAATTTATACTTCCTAAGTTACCAAAAAAGCCCATTAAAAATAATGGGCTTTTCTCTTTTATTCACTGATATACTCGATACCACTTCTTATACCGTATTTACTACCGGGAAGAAATCCTTTCACTATCAGAAAGACACCGCAAAGGATCAATACTATACCAAGCCCTCTTTTAATCAAAAAAATACGTTCCTTGGTCAGTTTCCTTCTCAACTGTTTCGCCAATAGGATTTTAAAAATGTCGGTAAAAATATAAGATCCCAGCATTCCCAAGAAAAAGAAGATGATCCTATTCGGGTCATTGTCCAAACTGGGCCCAACAACTATAATGATACCCAACCAAAAAACCAAAACCCCGACATTGATAAAATTGAGCAGAAACCCTTTTACGAAAAGGCTAAAATAATCACCCTTAGTAAACTTAACCTTTCTCTCCAGCTCCTTCACCCTTTTTTTGGCCACGATCGTAATTCCATATACCAATAGTATAGAGCCCCCAAAAACAAACAATCCAGGTTGGTTGCTAAGGTTTTCCAACAACTGGAAACTACTGAAGTAAGCAACCGTTATAAAAAAAATATCGGCCAGAACCACCCCTGCATCAAATACAATAGCCGCCCTAAAACCCTTTGTAGCGCTTGTCTCCAGCAATACAAAAAAAACAGGGCCTATCATAAAGCTTAAAAAAAAGCCCAATGGTATGGCTGCCTGAATATCTTCCATCATACTATTACATTTTCCTAATGGTACCTCCAAATACCGTTTTTTCCTCCAATTTCTTTGGGCTACCGTATACCAATACCTCTCCACCCGCTTTCACCACGGCCTTCACATAATTTGAGGCGTAGATAACCGCCCTAGAACCGGCATTAACGTTGACAGTAGTAAAGTTTGTCCTAAAATCCCTGCCCTCGTATATCCCCCCAGTATTGATGATCACATCCTGATTATCCCCATACCCCGTCGCCTTCACAATGCCACCAGTTACTGTCTTAACAAGTAATTGTTCCACTTCGGCATTCACAATAAGTTCCCCGCCTTCCTGGGCCTTTAGTTCCAAAACAGCTTGTTTAATTGTAGCATCGCACGTGATCCTTGCATCTTCATTTACATCCAAAACTAAAATATCCTCTGTATGGTAGACATCCACAAAAGTCCTATAACCACTGAAAATTTTATCTATCTCCATCCTAATCTTAAGGATACCCTCCGTGTTTACAACAGCAACCTTGTTGGTATTGCTCCCACTGACAACAACTTTATTCTCAGAACCCCTTATAAGGTTTACCGATAGCCCGTCAAAAGCCTTTAATTCGGTAAAACTACTAATTCTGTGGGTTATATCACCGCTCTGCGCCATTACGCAAACAACACCAAAGCAGAGAAAATATAACCATACAAATTTTTTCATTCCATTCCAGTTTAGATAGATTGCCCCTAACTAAAACAAATTATGTACCAGAAAATTGTCTAAGAAGGTTTTCCCAGCAATGAAAAATCCAAATGCCGCTTCATAAGATCGCTACTCTTCACCATTACGATCACTTCATCGCCCAATTGATAACTATTCTTTGTCCTTTCTCCAACTATGGCATATTCCTTTTCATCGAACACATAGTAATCATCCTTTATATCACGGATCCTTACCATACCCTCACATTTGTTCTCAATGATCTCCACATAAATACCCCATTCGGTAACCCCTGAAATGACACCAACGAATTCTTGATCTTTGTGGTCTTCCATGTACTTGATCTGCATATACTTAACAGAATCCCGTTCCGCATTTGCCGCAAGCCCCTCCATATCGGAAGAATGTTTGCACCTTTCCTCCAAAACATCCACCTTAGCGGTGCTCCCACCGTCCAAATAATGCTGTAAAAGCCTATGTACCATCACGTCAGGATACCTCCGTATGGGAGAGGTAAAGTGGGTATAGTATTCAAAGGACAGTCCATAATGACCTATATTATCGGTAGTATAGATCGCTTTGCTCATACTTCTTATGGTCAGGGTATCCACCAAATTCTGCTCCTTTTGACCCCGAACATCATCCAATAATTTATTCAAAGAATTACTGACATCCTTTTTGGTCTTAAAATTGATACTGTGGCCAAACCTAGAAATAATAGCGTTCAATGCCATAAGCTTTTCCTCATTTGGTTCATCGTGAACCCTATATACAAAAGGTTTTTTAGGTTGTTGCTTACCTATGAATTCCGCAACCTTCCTGTTTGCCATGAGCATAAACTCCTCAATGAGTTTATTGGCATCCTTGCTCTCCTTGAAATATACTCCCAAGGGTTCATTGTTTTCATTTAAATTAAAACGTACTTCAACCTTGTCAAAGGAAATGGCACCATCCCGCATTCTGCGTTCCCTCAGAATTTTAGCCAATTTGTCCAAGGTGAGGGTAGCCTCGACCACGTCATCCCCTACTTTATAAGCATTTTCCCTAATAGAAATTTCCTCTGGAATACCGCCTTTGCCCGTCTCTATAATGTGCTGGGCCTCCTCATATGAAAAACGTTCGTTGGAATTGATTACCGTTCTTCCAAACCATTGCTCCTTTAATACAGCATTTTCGTCCAATTCAAAAATTGCCGAAAAAGTATATTTTTCCTCGTTGGGACGCAACGAACATGCATTATTGGACAATACCTCGGGTAGCATAGGTACCACCCTATCCACCAAATAGACGGATGTGGCCCGTTCATAGGCTTCATCGTCCAATATGGTATTCTCCTCCAAATAGTGGGAGACATCGGCAATATGTATACCGATGCTATAGTTGCCATTTTCCAAAACCTCAAAGGAAAGTGCATCATCAAAATCCTTTGCATCTTTTGGGTCTATGGTAAACGTAAGCACATTTCTCATGTCCCTACGCTTTGCAATTTCATCTTCCTTAATGCTGGTATCCAAGGTGTCGGCAAATTGTGATACCTCGATAGGGAATTCATATGGCAACCCATATTCTGCCAATATGGAATGTATTTCCGTATTGTGTTCCCCCGGTTTGCCCAGGACTTGTACCACCTCACCAAAAGGTGAATCCACATCCTCGGGCCAATCATTGATCTTTACGATTACCTTATCGCCATCCTCGGCCGTACCCAGTTTGTCCAATGAAACAAAAATATCCGTATACATTCTATGGTCGGAAGGTCTGATAAAGGCAAAGGTTTTTTGGAGATCCACTATACCGACAAAAGTACTTTTCTTACGCTCAAGGATCTTGGTGATTTCCCCTTCCAGTTTCCTTCCCCTTCTTTGTGGAAAGATATATACCTCTACTTGATCTCCGTGGAATGCCCTCTTTAACCTATTAAACGGAACGAATACATCACCGTCTACCCCCTCCACTACGATATAGGCATTGCCCCTACCCGTAATATCGACCTTTCCTGTATGGTAACTGCGATTTGATGCGATGGCCTTGTACTTACCTGTTTCCTCTTCCAGGATGCGCTTGCCCTCCTTAAGTCCCACGAGTCTTTTAATCAACTCGTTCCTTCCATTGCCATCCGTAATATTCAACTTCTCGGCTATCTCCTTATAATTAAAACTTCTATCCCGGTCCTTTTCCAATACGGTAAAAATCCCTTTGGTAATCTCATTTTTTTGTTGGCCCTTGGACCGCTTCTTCTTCTTCGACATTAACTTCTAATATTTTTGGAAAATTACAAATTATAATTCATTGATGCCCCCTAACTCCAAACAACTTGCTCGTACAGCTTCAAAATGGGGTTATAAACATCTATTAATTGTATTTAATATTGTTTTTGAAATTTTAAAATGGAAATGGTGGTTATAATGGCTTGTCAATAGTGGACATAAAAAAAGGTCCCAAAATTTGTTTTGAACCAATTTTAAAACTTATTGACATTTTATACAGAAATGCTTTTAATTTTTCCTTGCTATATATCAATTCTTTATAAATTTCATTAACGAATATTGATAACCACTATCAACATAAATTTATTGATAATTTAATGTTACCACAATGTTAATTTCGCATAACATAGCATTTGATATCTTTTTCTTATTTTCTAAGAAATAAATATGATCTGTACCCGATTTATTCGTAAAGCATCTTTTGGGAAAGAAATAAAAATTTAGTCTTTACTTTTTATAAGTAGGTTATGAACAATTGTTGTTCGGAGTCAACATACATAGGTACAACAACTTCTAAAATATTTAAAGTTTATGTTGTTAACAACCCATATTATGTGGTAGAATCCTTGGTTATTGTACATTTGTAGATTAACTGTCCATCCTCTTTACAAATAGATGGGGGCAAACGGCTTCGCTCCTGTTCACAGGAAATGGATTATTAGCTATTGCAGGATAGGTTTATGAACCCAAAATTATACAAGATGAAAATAGCGATTGGAAACGACCATGCCGGAACAGAGTATAAGCTTGCCATCGTTGGACTTTTAAAATCGATGCAAATAGAGGTACATAACTATGGAACCGATGGAACCGACGGTGTGGATTATGCCGATTTTGTACATCCGGTGGCCAAAGATGTGGATGAGGGAAATGTGGATATGGGAATCATTATCTGTGGAAGCGGAAACGGTGCGTCCATGACCGCAAATAAACATCAAAAGGTACGATGTGCCCTATGTTGGACAAAGGAAATAGTGGAACTTGCACGCGAACATAACGATGCCAATATATTGAGTTTACCGGCCAGATATATTTCTTTGCCCCAAGCGCTGGAGATGGTAAAGACCTTCCTGGATACGGATTTTGCCGGTGGCCGGCATGAGAGAAGGATAGAGAAGATACCCTGTTCCTAACAAAATACATGACCGATATTCATTCCTTCTAATCCGCTATTGACAATGTTGCAGTTCCTGTTAAAAAATTTTGATGAGCTTTCCACTACCGAGCTCTACACTATATTACAATTGCGAAGTGAGGTTTTTGTGGTAGAGCAGGACTGCGTTTATCAAGATCTGGACGGGAAGGATTTTCTCGCCCTGCATTTAATGGGTATTAGTGATGGCAACATTGTGGCCTATACCCGAATTTTTAAGGATGGGGATTATTTCCCCGATGCTGGCAGTATTGGAAGGGTCCTGGTCAAGGCTTCCGAAAGAAAGTATGGGTATGGTGTAGAAATGGTAAGGGAATCGCTGACCATTTTGGATAAAAATCTCAAGGTATCCAAAACACATATTTCAGCTCAAAGATATCTTGAAAAATTTTATGCTTCATTGGGCTTTGAGGTTGTCGGGGAGCCATATTTGGAAGACGGTATTCCGCATATAGGTATGGTCCGTTTAGGGCAGTCTTAAATATATTGCCCCGATGCCCCGCAAGAAATTGAACAGATTTTTTTTTCTTGAAATCATGTGGAACTTGCCCAAGTTAGTCGCTTAGGATGTACCTTATACCTTCATAAGATGCTCATCGGTAATGTTAAGGTCATCCATTAAAGAGGTGGTAAATTTGTAATGCCCTTTGGTAGTGATGATCTTGAAACGATTACTGTTCATTCGACTTAAAGTATCCAAGAACAACCATTTCGATTTCAATAATTGTGGTCTTTCTGATTTTAGACTGATATCGAAAAAATATTTTCTACCATTTTTAAGGGCGACGATATCCGGGGTCACCTTGCTATCCGTTCCCTTTCGAAGGTAGGATTTAGGATGTTCAAAACCATCCAGGTCCGCTTTTATCGACTCAAAACCTTTCGCCTTCAGATATACAATGGATTTTTCCAAAAATGCCGTATGTTCCAATTTTTCTGCTGCTACCATGATCCACAAGGTACAAAAAAATCATGGTAATTCAAATTCAACGATTTGATTAACCGTATTTTAACTTGTTGAGCTCGCTATGGGACCCGATATGGACCGCACGGGCGGGTTGTTTTTATACGTTGCAAGCTTGCAACGGACTTGTTAGATCAAAGACTATTGATTTCTTTTAATTAGGGGCTGTTTCCCTTATGTTTTGGTACAGTGCGTTTCCTATTTTTTCCACGATGCCTATAACCAGTGCATTGCCCATAAAAAAGGCACGTTTTGTATTGGAGATGCCTTCCAATAAGGTATGGTTGTCCGGGAACATATTAAGTCGCTCCAATTCTATCGGTGTAAGTCGCCTCAGTCCTTTAGGGGTTTGTATGACATGTTTGAACCTAGAGGGCGTTTTCCCGCCTTCTCCCGTAATGATGGTTCGGGATGGATTTGAAATGTCCTCTGGGAAAAGCATGCTTCCTTCACTGTACCGGTACTCATAACCATTACCACTTCTTCTTTTTTCATTTTTGGCACCTTTAAGATATGCCCACTTTTGATACTCTTCTTGGGGAATAAAAAATTCGGGCGCTATTCCCTTGGTCTGAAGTATATCCTTTAATACGGTATAGGGACCGGCGTAATCGGGCATTAATTTGGCTGTATGGACCGTGCCCTGAACCATAAATCCGGCATTCTGGAAGGGGGATGCATTGCCATCCACATTGAATCCGTTGGAAATTGCGACCAGATCACCCGTCAAGGGAAAAGTGTTTACGGATATCATGGATGTTCGGGTGGGGAAAGCATTTTCCAATATTCCCGACCTTAAAAGTGCCGTGCCCCCTTTTTTTTTGGATAGCGCATTGATGTTTTTGTACTGGGTACTGGATTTGTGGTAGCCCAATAAAAAAATACGCCTTCGGCGTTGGGGCATACCATATTCTGCAGCATTTAGTACCCTCCATTCCACACAATAACCAAGCTCATCCAAGCTTTTCAGCATAATTGCAAAATCCCTTCCCCTTTGGGCCACGGGACTTTTTAATAAACGGTCCACATTTTCCAATATTAGGTAAGGAGGCTTTTTTTTATGATTGTCCAATATTTTATGGATCGTCCACCAAAGCACCCCTTTTTTGCCTATCAATCCCTTGGCATTGCGAAGGGTGCTGGCCACGGAATAATCCTGACACGGAAAACCGCCCACCAATACATCACAAGGGGGGATCATCTTGGTATCTACCAGCCCGATGTCTATATTGGAGTGGTTCTTGCCCCCAAAATTTTTTTCGTATACCAGGGATGCATGTTGCTTTTTAGTGGAAGGCTCCCATTGGTTGCTCCAGACCACTTCATAGGCCTGGGTCCTTTCCAGGCCCAATCTAAAGCCCCCCACTCCCGCAAATAACTCTACGACTTTTAATTTCTCCATACGTGTGGCCTAAATTTAGTTAAAATCGATTATTTCCCGCCCATTCATCCAACAAGTGTGGGTAAATTTATAATTTCACCTTCCAAAATTTTATCAACATGTGTGTTTGCAAGTCAGTGCAGTACGGATTTTTGGCATTATTGATCTTTTTTGTTTCGTGTGGCACGGAAAGGGAAGAAATCAAAACGGTGCGGAACGAGGTCGAAAGGATACAGGAAAAGTTTGCCCCCGATGGCCGGACCGCCCTCTTCGCCATTTGGGTAAAGGAGTCGGCCAAAGGTCTTATCCTTGGAGGCGAAAGCACCCTCCCAGAGGCAGTGGCCGAACTGAGGAAAAATTTGAAAGGTCTTCCCATTTCCTATACGGACAGTGTACAGGTTTTACCAAGCGCTGAACTTGAGGGCAGGAAACAGGGAGTAATTACCCTTTCGGTGGCCAATTTGCGTTCCACACCGGCCCATTCGGCAGAGCTGGTGACCCAAGCTATTTTAGGAACCCCGGTGAAGATATATAAAAAGCAGGGAGATTGGTGGTATATCCAGACCCCCGATAAATATTTGGCCTGGGTAGATGGTGCTGGCCTTTTTCCAATGGAGGCATCTAGGTATGATCAATGGGCATCGGCAAAAAAAGTTATTTACACGAATACTACCGGGTATTCCCATATATTGCCCGACCCCAGTTCGCAAAGCGTGACCGATCTGGTTGCGGGCGGAGTGCTGGAACTGCTGGAAGGGGATGAAAATTTTTACAAGGTGGGCTATCCCGACGGTAGGGTAGCCTATGTGGCCAAATCGGAAAGCCAGGTCTTTTCGGAATGGTTGGAACGCTTGGATATCTCCGGCACCAATTTGGTAACAACATCCAAAAAGTTGATGGGATTGCCTTATCTATGGGGCGGAACCTCTACAAAGGGAGTGGATTGCAGCGGGTTTACCAAGACCGTTTATTTTTTGAACGGAACGGTCATTCCCAGGGATGCCTCACAACAAATAACCACAGGAAGCATGATCGACAGTATAGGCGATTTTAAGGATCTCCGTGCGGGGGATCTTCTATTTTTTGGGAGAAAGGCTACCGACAGTACCAAAGAAAGGGTCATACATGTTGGGATGTGGATAGGAAACAATGAATTTATCCATTCGGCAGGGGACGTCCATATCAGCAGTATGGACAAGGAAGCTCTCAATTACGACGCTTTTAACCATAAAAGGTATTTGCGCACCAAACGGATCATCAAGGAAGACGACCCAGATCTTATAGATTTGACAACCGTACCTGTTTTTGGTGGGCAGTAATATAATGTTGGATATATAAAAGGGAATAATGGAGGAAGCAATTTTTTTAAAACGGTTGGCCCAAGATCCAGAAACGATCTCTTTTGGGGATACAATGGAGGTGATAGGGGAGCATTATTCTTTTGAACCGACCCATTTTATAAATGGGGCACAGACCAATGCAGCGGGACAGAACAATGGATCGTGCAAAGTTTTTTCCTTTGCAAACCTCCATGGCCTTATGGAACATGAAACCCTTTTATGTTTTGGCGAACATTACCGGGATGTACTGGAAGATTTGGAAGGGGATAACCACCCCAATATCCGTAATTTTATGCAAACGGGATGGAAGGGTATACGGTTTGAAAGGGGAGCGTTGAGGCCTAAAAATCCTTAGCCCTCAATTTTGATCTGATACTTGGAAAGGAGCCCAATTGCGCCCTGTAGCGAAAACACCGCATTTCTTAACGTATTTCTTTCGGGATCCAAAGCAATGTTGGAAGCAGTTGAAAAATCGGCCTTCTCCAGAAGGGTACCGTCAAAAACGGCATTTTTCAGATTACATTTGTCAAAAGCGGCCTCTGTTAGATCGGCACCGCTAAAATCAACTCCCTCCAGATTACAGTTGGTAAAACGTGCTTTTTTCAATTTCTTTCGTTGGAAGGAGGACATGTGCAATTGGCAACCCAGAAAAGTGGCCTGGAATAAAAAATCGTCCACTTCATCGAAACCAACGCCCATGAGTTTGCAATCTGTAAAGACCACCTCTCGGAAGGAGGCATTTCTTAAATGGGCCATACTAAAATTGCAATCATTAAAACTACATTCCATAAATACCAGACCGGACATATAACTTTCAGAAAAGTTGCAATGATCGAAGGTACATTCTTCATAGGAACCTTTTTGCAATGGTTTTTCCGTAAAATTATTTCCTTTGAACGCCTGGTCCATGACAAATACTTCCATAAATCCTATTTTGGCCAATTGGCAACAAAGATACCCTAAAGCGAACGCTTCGCCATAAGTTCCTTTATATGATCGGAGAGCCGTAGCGCGAGCGCCACTAAGGTAAGGGTGGGATTGGGCGCTCCAGAAGTGGCAAAACACCCCGATCCGGCCACATACAGATTATCGATGCCGTGTACCCTGCAATGGGCATCCACTACGCCCATTTTGGGATCTTCCGCCATTCTGGTGGTTCCCATGTGGTGCCATCCCCCGTTTACGGTATCGGGGAACCCCTCATCCGCCTCATCGCGTAAAAATGGCAAGAGACGTATTCTCCCTACATTGGAAATTCCCATTTGCAATGCTATGATCTCGTACATTTTCCGGATACTCCTTTTATCCAAGGGGGTCAGCTCCCAGTGCAGATCTGCACGTAACATCCCGAAAGCGTCTTTTTCTTTTCCCAGGGAAACACGGGAATTGTGATTGGGCGCCTGCTCTATTCTGGTATCCAACTGATAGGCCCTGGAAATGGCACCTTTATTTTCCTTTTCTGCCCTATTTTCTGCATTTTCCCATTCCTGCATCATATTTTTCATGGCCACCTTTGGATTTTCGTCCACCCAGGTATCCAATTTAGGTTTTTGGCGCCTGCCAATATGGAGTGGGACCAAGGAAGCGGTCCCATTCAATATTTGATATTTTTTCTGGGTCTTTTCCGTAAAGGCCAGTTCTGCACTGGCCTTTGTCTTTCCAAATGTCCACGAATACAGATCCGTGGGAAAGGGTTCGGTAAGCCAGAATTCTGCAGAAGGTACTTCCAGATGTTCCATAAAATATCGGCCCACCAAATCGTGTCCATTGCCAAGGCCCTTTGGGGCATTGTTGTTGGAGACGAGCAGAAGTCTGGTATTTTGGATGGCGCCACACGCAAGTATCACCTTTTTTGCTTTTACCAATTGTGTCTTTCCCCCGAGGTTGGTTATCCTTACCGCCGTAATATGTTCCCCTTGGGAAGTAGATTCCAGACGGGTGGCCTTGGCATAGGTATAGAGATGTATGTTTTTTGATGTTATAAGCGCATCCTTATAGATTTTTCCAAACCTGGCTACGCTGTACTGCCACATCTTGTTCCACATAACCTCTTCATCCATGGGGAAAGACCTGAGATTGGGCAACTCCTTGCTCCAATATCCATAGTCATAATTAAAAGGACCCAATTGCAGGCATTTATGGGCCTTGATGTAATAGGGATCTAGATCTTTCCTGTTAATGGGCCAACCACTATGAGGGACCCATTCCCGCTCCGTAAAATCCACCGGGTCCATAGGAGAGCACATTCCTCCCCAGTGCCCAGTGGTCCCACCAAAATAATGTAGTCGGCTAGATTTAAGGGGATAGTATTTCTGTCCGGTTACCTGTCCGTCATAGGAATCCTGAATTTCGTCTTCATATTCGAAGCCTCCGCCTTCCAGTAAAATGACCTTATAGGGCGTATCCAACCAGTCCAGTGCCATGCTGATTCCTGCCGCACCCGCCCCGATGATGCAGATGTCACCTTCTATAAGGCTCTGGTCTTCCAAAAGACGGGCATCAACGTGCATGTGGCAAGGATTTGGGAATTGAAAGGTACAAGAGAGCACATTGCCGTGCTTCGGTAAGCGAGAATATCCATCCATCGAGTTGCACGATCCTCTCTTGGCAATAATCCTGCTTTATTTGTTTTTTCAAATAGTTTTCCAAGTGATCCCTTTCAATACTTTTATGGTTAAAAAGGGCATTTAAGAGGGTATCCCGTCCTCGCTCATCCGGAAATCTTTTTAGGTAACTTTCCCCCAACCGTGCCAAGGTATCGTATTCCAGAAAGGAAGCAAGGACCACGGGATATTGTGCGGGATCGTCCTTCAAATCGTTCTTATTCCAAAAATAATAAGAAGGCACCGCTACCGCTGCAGCTCCTGCAATGGAAACCAATACAAAATTACGTCTTTTCACGAGCGCTGCTTTTAAGCAGTGAAAAGGTACGAATATCCTAAGATCGTACAAATATTACCAAAACTATTTGAAGGCCATTAAATGGGTTGTTTTTCCCGACGCTCGGCGTTGAAGTGCCCGTGCTTAGAAGGGAATAATGATCCTCCCTTTGTTCCGCTTGGCCTTATATGAGGATGGGTCAAAGTTAAGGGGCCGTGCATTAGTAGGGGAGATGGTCAAATCTCTTTTTAGGTAAAATTTGAACAGCTGCGGAACGGGGTAGTTAAAGCTTTGTTATATTGTTCTTTTAAAGCTATAATTACAAAGGCATTTTGTAGCTTTACTAGGCATGCACATTTGAGAATGGCCGATTGCTCCCTGTTGGGGATTTAGCCCGATCGAAGCTCTAAAAAATAATCGATCCTTTGCTCGGGCTGGGTACTTTGAGTTCCCGTTCCCATCGGTCGCAAAGAAAATGTGGTTGGGGTCCCAAGTGGCGGTGCACTCCCCAACATTTAAAAAGTGTTTAAATAAATAGACCATTTTATGGATATATTGGATAGGGCTTTGGAGTTTGAGCAACAAAAAACTTCCTTTAAAAGCACAAATGACCGAATAGTTGCTTCCAGAAAGGCGAAGGAACTCATTTTAGGTTTAAATGAATTATACAAAAAAAAGAAAGACGACAATATAATGGACATTATGAAACGTCTTACGTTGATCAAACAAAAAATTGAAAAACGTCTCAAGGGCAATTTATCGGCTTAGATAGGATATTTATTTTGCCTCTTACAATCCCCTACAGTGGTGTTTATACATATTCAAATAAGAAGGGGGATCTATTTTATGCCCCAATCCCATTGTATAGGTACATTTTTTATAATTCCCTATAAGTTCGAGAGCTTGCTCAACGTTTGTTGATAGGGTGTATGTCCCCTATCACCGGTAAATTGGTAAAAATCTACAATGGACAACATATTTTCCCTTCGGGAGCTTGACAGGATAATTGAAATGGCCTGGGAAGATAGGACCCCCTTTGAAGCCATACGCCACCAATTTGGTATTGCCGAAAAGGAAGTGATCATTTTAATGCGGTCCCATCTGAAGGAGGGAAGTTTTAAACGCTGGAGGAAAAGGGTAAATAATGGTAAGGGAAAAAAGCACCTCAGTTTACGTAGTCCGGAGATCGGCCGATTTAAATGTAGTCGACAAAGGGCCATTTCGGGAAACAGGATCAGTAAAGGGCGGTAAAATTTTAACCCCCAAGCTGTGTCCATTATCCTACCTCCATTGTGCGATCCAATGTTATTTTGGCTTTCGGGCCATATGGGCTTTTAAATCTTCACAAAGAGGTAGCTGAACGTCTGACCTTGTCTATGCTGTATTTCCCAGTCCACTGGGGAAGGGCCTATAGGCATAATACTGCAATACCTCTTCCAAGGCAAACCGCAGGGCCATGTTTATGGGCACGATCCTATTTCCCAAGTTAAAATCTATTTGTCCCAGATTCATATAATAGTCGGTAAAAACGGGTACATACAGGCCTTTGCTTATGGCAGTGGCGGCATTGGTATAATTTTGGTGTTGTCCTTCCTTGATGATCTTACAGGTACTAAGTCGCAACTGGCCCAATTTGTCCCTTCCCGCCCCATATCCAAAAAGTCTACATATCAGTCCTCGGTAGGCATATGCCCCACAACTGCCCGAAGAGCTTTCCAAAAGTGACAAGGGCCTATAGATCATGCAGATAGGATTTTCCCGTATCTTTAATTCTTCCAAAGTGGATTCTGCGGTACCTTTCAAAAATTCGTTAAATGCCCACGGAAGAAATTCCAACGGCGAAGCCTCTATGTCCGTTTTGGTACAGCATTTTCCACAGCCTTCCACACAATGTAGGGCAGTCTTTGAGCGGAATTCGGAAATCTCTACATCAAGTTGCGCGTACAGTTCCAATACGGCTTTGACCTTTCGTTCCATGCAGGTGGATTTTTTGCGAATGTACGCTAATTTCGCATTGCTTATCAGAAATTATTTTGATGCGACGGGTAGAAAATCATCTTTTGGGGAACGGCCAAAATCCACCTTGATCATTGTAGTTCAAGGCTTTTGAAAATCGTGTGCAAAGGCTGTTGTCCTTAATGGGAATCCCCTTATCCTGAAATAGGTTCTATGGTAAATCCTGCTTTTTTTACCGCGTCCCCAACTTCGGAACCGTCGCCTTCCTCCACTTCCACCTCCAGAATTTTATCCATATCTTCCGTGTCCACTTTCCAGGATTCCAATCCATCAAGATCATTTAAAAACGGCGTGACCGTGCGTACACAGGAGCTACAATTGATATTTGTTTTAAAGCGTATTTTTTTCATGGCACTACTTTTTAAGTTTTTTTAAATGAACTCATTTAGAAGTTTCTCGGGCAATCTCTTTTCCTTCCATTGTTCCTGATCTTACCAAGGTCCCTTTGGCTATATTAGCCATTCTTCACAAGATAGTTGATCCGAAGGCTATTTGCAAGCACCGATAGGGAGCTAAAGGCCATAGCCGCCCCAGCGATCATAGGGTTTAACAGGAACCCCGAGAATGGATATAGGGCGCCGGCAGCAATGGGAATGGCCAGGACGTTATAGATAAATGCCCAGAACAGGTTTTGGTGAATGGTCCTCATGGTCAACTTGGACAACTTTAAGATTTTGGGCAACAACCCTAGGTCGGAACCCACTAACGTTATTCCGGCGCTTTCCATGGCAATGTCCGTTCCCTGTCCCATGGCAATGCCCACGTTGGACCGGGCCAATGCCGCAGCATCGTTGATGCCATCCCCAACCATGGCCACCACCTTGCCCCGTTCCTGTAATTGCTTTATATAATCGGCTTTTTCGGCGGGTAGGACATTGGCCCTATATTTTTCTATGCCTACCTGTCCGGCGATGGCCTTGGCAGTTTCGTCATTATCGCCCGTAAGCATATGGATCTCGATCCCCATCATTCTAATTTTTTCGATGGCTTTCGCCGCCCCTTGCTTAACGTTGTCCGCCACTGCGGCTATTCCCAATACCCTTTTCCGATTGCCCAGATAGACCACGGTTTTTGATGATTCCCGTAAGCGGGTGGCCTTATTTCTTAGATCCTCGGAAATGGAAAGGTCATTTAGCCGCATCAGTTTTTCGTTCCCAACATGATATAGTTCCCCCATAATAACGGCCTTTGCACCAAGGCCCGTTATACTTTCGAAAGAATCCATTTCCAGGACCGGCATATTTTTTGGGGAAAGATGGGCCACAATGGATTCGGCAATGGGATGTTCCGAAGCTGATTCCATGGCGAACAGAATGGCTTCAGGATTTGAGGGGGATACACCATCATCCCAGACCAGATCCGTAAGTTTGGGCCTACCCTCGGTAATGGTCCCTGTTTTGTCCAAGACCAGGGAATTTATTTTGTGGACGGTTTCCAGGGCCTGGGCGTCCTTTATCAGAATACCCTGTTGGGCGCCCTTTCCGATGCCCACCATCAAGGCAGTGGGAGTGGCGAGGCCCAAGGCGCAGGGGCACGCAATGATCAGTACGGTAATAAAGGTCAGGAGAGCGTAGGTAAAAGTGGGCTCCGGTCCAACGATGTACCAGATGACCGCAGCAAAGAGGGCAAGGATAATGACCACGGGAACAAATACGCCCGCAATTTTGTCCACTGTTCTTTGAATGGGAGGTTTGGATGCTTGTGCCTGTTCCACCATGGAAATTATCTGGGACAAAAGGGTATCCTTTCCAACCTTGGTGGCGAGGATGCGCAAAGCGCCCTTTTGGTTGATGGTACCCGCGAAGACCTTGTCCCCTTTCACTTTTTCAACTGCAATGGGCTCGCCGGTTATCATGCTTTCGTCCATAAAGGAGGTTCCCTTTTTAACAAGACCATCAACTGCCATTTTTTCACCGGGCCTGATGACCAATAGATCTCCCTTTATAATTTTCTCCACCGGCAGAAGTACCTCTTCCCCGTTACGGATAACGGTAACCTCCTTGGGGCTCAGGCCCATCAATTTTTTTATGGCCGAAGAGGTGGCCCGCTTCGCCTTTTCCTCCAGATAACGTCCCAATAATATGAGGGTGATTATGATGACTGCCGATTCAAAGTAAACATGGGGAGTCATTCCCCGACTTAAAAAATAGGATGGGAATATGGTATTAAAGGCACTGAACAGAAAGGCGATGCCCGTGCTAAGCGCCACAAGGGTATCCATATTGAATGAAAAGTGCTTCAATTTTTTCCAGGCCACCACAAAAAATTCGGAGCCTCCCCAAAAAAACACGGGAATGGAAAGTGCCATCATGATCCAGTTGCCATAAGGAATACGGTCCATAAAGAACATGGCCATAACAAAGACGGGTAGGGATAGAACGGCCGAGAAGACCAATTTCCCAAAAAGTCGTTGTACACGTTCGTTCTCCATTTTCCCAAAGGTTTCGGCCATTTCTGCATCATCGCCCATAAGGATGGTATATCCGATCTCTGCAGCTTTTTCCTGGAGCAATTGGGAAGAAACCATATGGGGATCAAAACGGATGGATAGGGATTGGTTGGGATAGTTTACGGATACCGAGGAGACCCCCTCCAAAGGTTTTAGGTAGGATTCCAGGCTTACGGCGCAGGAGGCGCATGTCATGCCCGACACTTTGAATTGTTGAATTGGCGGTTTCTCCATGATTACAAGATTACCCCACAAAGGTAGGAAGTACCCCTTGCGTTAGGCTTATAGAATTCTGGCGAAAGCTTACAAGGTTTTGCCTACTGTAAAATCAACTGCATCGGGAATGGTGCGCAATGTAATAAAACCCCCTTATGGGTTTAGAGCGAGTCCAAAGGGCGGTGCTGCGGACCCTGTAATTTTTTAAATTCGGAAGGTGTCATACCGGTTTCCTTTTTGAAATGTGCGGATAAATGGGCTGCGCTGCTATAGTGGAGCTTGAAAGCGATTTCCGAAAAAGTGAGCTGTTTGTAAAAGATAAGTTCTTTTGCCCGTTCAATTTTTTGTTTTAGGATAAACCTTTCAATGGTAATCCCTTCCACGGCGGAAAAAAGTTTGCTCAGATAGGTATAGTCGTGATGAAGCTTTTCCGCCAAGTAATGGGAATAATTTGTATGGAGGTCCGTTTCACTATGGTGTACCTGGTTTATGATCAAGGATTTGATCTTGGAAATGAGCGCGGAACGGTGGTCCTCCAGGAGCTCGAATCCATGTTCGGAAAGTAGGGCGGCCAAAGAAATCTTTTGGGCTTCCGATAATGGATTTTCAAGGATTGCCTCGCCCAAACGTATTTCATGGACAGGGATGTTCAATTCTCCGAAAACAGCATCCACTGCCACAATGCACCTTGGGCAGACCATGTTTTTGATATGTAATCGATGGCTCATGTATTTTGATGGGCAGGGTTTCCTCCATACAAAGGTACGCACTTGTAAAGAGAGTTCATATACTTTTCCCCTGTAAGGGTTCTGGGAAAAAAGAGGCATAAAAAAGCCCATTGGTTCCAATGGGCTGATGCGGTGTGAAAAAGTGGAGAAAACCGGAATCTTAGATTACCGTTACATTTACTGCATTCATTCCTTTTTTACCTTCCTTTAGTTCAAATTCCACTTCATCCCCTTCCCTGATCTCATCGATCAACCCGGAAATGTGTACAAAGTGTTCTTTTTTTGAACCATCTTCAACGATAAAACCAAATCCTTTGGATTCATTGAAGAATTTTACTGTTCCTTTGCTCATGATAAAAATTAAATATGTTTTACTAAAATAGTGTAAAATTTTTATTTTTTTATTTTTTGGGACTAATTTTTTTTGTACGCTAACCTACTAGGAATGTTAAGATTAAATGTTTCTGCGACGCAACGGGCCTCAGAAGGGAATTGGTACGGGGGACCTTCCTAAAAACCAATTTTGGTAGCCAGATTATGGTACGGGTGGGGCAACTGTTTTTTAATATCCTATCTTATGGTCCATGTGTTCCCACTCCCGGAAAACGGACCTACCTTCCTTCTGGAACATTTGGACAAACGTTATTTTGCGATTTTCCATGTTCCTATCCAGTTCCTCGTAAATAAACCGATCGTCAAAGCCGATGGCGGCCGCATCCTCCTTGTTACAGGCGTACACCACATTTTTGGGCCGGGCCCAGTAGATGGCCCCCAGGCACATTGGACAGGGCTCGCAGGAGGTATATATGGTACAGTCCACCAACTGAAATGAACCTAGGGCCTGACACGCTTTTCTTATGGCCACCACTTCGGCATGTGCCGTGGGATCGTTGGTGGCGGTCACCATATTGTAACCTTCCGCAACTATATGGCCATCTTTTACGATTACCGCACCAAAAGGTCCCCCTGCTTTGGTGCGCATCCCTTCTTGGGCAAGGGAAATGGCACGTTTTATAAAAAATTCGTCTTTTTCGGTCATTGCAGTATGTTTTTAAGATGGAATGGGATCTTGATCGCCATAGGGGCCAAATGGATTGATACAAATTGATATATTTGGTACGGACCAAAATAACGATTCCATGACTTTGAAGCAATATATCGATTACAGGGCAATCTGCCTAATACTTTGCATACTGCTGTACGGATGTGGCTCCGTCAACGTTGCCGATAAAACGTCCAATGCAGGTTGGGAAAATCTCTTTAATGGGAAGGACCTGAACGGTTGGACCACCAAAATACACCATTATAAAGTGGGTGACAACCATGCACGGACTTTTAGGGCGGAAGAGGGCATGATAAAGGTGCGGTACGACGGCTATGAAGGTGGGTTTAACGACCGTTTCGCCCATCTCTATTACGACCGTCCCTATTCCTATTTCCATTTGATTCTGGAATACCGGTTTGTGGGGAAACTGCACCCCGGTGCACCCACCTATACGGAAATGAACAGTGGGATAATGTTCCATTCCCAAGATCCAAAGACCATGCCGGTGGAACAGAATTGGCCCATATCCGTAGAAATGCAGTTTCTGGCCGGATTGAAGGAAGGGGAGCCCAGGCCCACGGGCAACATGTGTTCGCCCGGAACGGATGTTGTCTATAACGGAAAGATCGATCCAAGACATTGTATCAATTCCACTTCGGATACCTATTACGGAGATCAATGGGTACGTGCCGAGGCTATCGTATTGGGAGATTCCCTGGTGACCCATATCATAAACGGCAAGACGGTTCTGCAATATACACTGCCCCAAATGGGCGGTGGGGTGGTAGATGGTTATGATCCGAAGATTTTCAAGGAGGGGCAGTTGTTAAAAGAGGGCTTTATTGCCTTACAGAGCGAAGGGCAGCCTATCGACTTTAGGAACATACGGATAAGGGACCTGAAGGGCTGCATGGACCCCAAGGCATCAAATTTTAGGGATTATTTTGTAAAGTCGGACCCATCTTCCTGTGAATACAAATAGAATGTGATCACAAGGGAAGGGATGGGCAGGCAACAGTTTTCCTTCCTTAGTTGCCCGATCCTGTCCGAAAATCGTTCTCTCCTTATATCCCTGTGGGCCGTTACGGGCTTGGCGACTATTCTGTTTGCCCCCCTTCTTTCACATATTTTTTGAACCAGGCAAGATAACGCTCGAACCGATCTTTTATGAACGTAGGCCGTGATATGCCATGGTGTTCCCCAGGATATACCACCAGTTGGGTTTCCCTTCCCAGTCTTTTCATTGCCTGGTACATTTGTTCCGAGTTCAGAATGGGAACGTTCCAGTCTTCTTCACCTCCCATCCAAAGTGTGGGAGTGGTTATTTTGTCGACCTGGTTGAAAGGGGAAATTTTTTCCCATGCTGCGGCATTTTCCCAAGGGAGTCCCAGTTCCATTTCCCATGTTAGCTGATAATGGTCATGGCCATAATTGGCCCGGTACAGGGCTTCACTGGCCCCTGAAACGGCCCCTTTAAAACGTTGTGTTTTGGTAATGACATAATTGGTAAGGATACCTCCGTAGGACCAACCGCCCACACCCAATCGATCTGGATCAACCATACCTTGGTCGATTACATGATCAACGGCGGCCATAACATCCTGATAGTCCTTGTTGCCCCAATCGGCAAAAATGGCTTCGGAGAACGCTTGCCCATAGCCTGAGGAACCTCTAGGGTTGATCAATAGGGTCAGGTAGCCATTTGCGGCAAAAAGCTGTGGCTCCCCATCAAATTCAAATTGATATTGGCTTACGGGCCCTCCGTGCAGCCAAAGGATGGTGGGATACTTCTTGGAGGGATCGAAATCCGGGGGCTTTACCACAAAACCTTCTATTGCTGTCCCGTCCATACTGTTAAAATGGATTTTTTCCACAGAAGCCAGCTTTTTATCGGCAATTAGATCCGTGTTTGTAAAGGTAAGTTGTTTCAAGGTGCCGCCTTCCATGGAAAAGAGGTCATAGGGTTGCCCAGCGGTGCTCAAAAGGGGCACTATGGCCTCCCCTTTAAGATCGAACTTGGCCACACTGTGATTTCCGGGCAATACCTTGGAAAATTCCTTTCCCGAAGGGGCGATGGACGCGATAATGGAGGTGCCGCTTTCTTCTAGGGTAAAGTATATTTTTTTACCATCGGCCGAAAATTTGGGGGCACCGGGATTTCGATCAAGTTCATTTGCCAAAAGGGTGGGCTGGCCCCCTGAGGAGGGTATCACCGCCAATTTTTGGGTGGCGTACCAAATGGCCTCCTTGTCGGTAATGGTATTATATGCGATATACTTGCCATCGGGGCTCCAAGCCGGTGCGGTATCGGCATTAGGGTTGATCGTAAGTTTTCGAGGGCCCTTTTCTTTTTTGGAGGACTCCGAGGACACTATCCAAATATCGGTATTGGAATTCGCATCTGGATTTTCGGACCGGTTGCTTACAAAGGCAATTTCGTTACCGTTGGGGCTCCATGCCGGGTCTTCGTCTTCATAATCCCCAAAAGTGATCTGTACGGCCGTAGAATCACCTGGTTTTAGCAGGTAAAGATGTGTCCGGTACCGATCAAGATAGCCTTCATAATCTTGTTTAAACTGTAATCGGTCTACAACATACGGTTTTATTTTCTTGTCATCTTCCTCGTCCTTGGTGAGTTCTTCGGGCTTGGGATCCTTAATGGACAGAAGCAGTAGATTCCCTTTGGGGGACCATTCATGTCCTCCGACGCCCTGGGGTATCTTTGTAAGCTGTTGTGCCTCTCCGCCCCTCCGGTGCAATGTCCAGACCTGTTGTTTGTCCCCTTCTTTTTTGGCGGCCAAGAAGGAAAGGTATTTATTGTCGGGACTCCATCTGGGCTGTGATGCGGAATATCCCTTTCCAGTCATGGCAATTGCTTCCCCTCCCTTAATGGGAACCATCCATATCCGTTTTTCCGTTTTGTCCTCCTTCAGGTCCATTTCGGAAACCGTGTAGGCGACCCATTGTCCGTCCGGACTGATCTGTGGGTCCTGTACGGTCTTTAGTTGCAATAGGTCCGTAATGGAAATGGGTGTTTTTTCCTCTTGACATACCGCAAGGACAGGAAAGCAAAAAAGTACCAACAATTTGATACCGAACACAACGGTTTTCATGGTTTTTCTATATTGGATTGATGGGCATCAATATACGTAATTAACGCTTTCCCCCTATTATATGATGGATTTAACCATATTCAGGTCTCATGCCCCGATTGCCTTTGGGGACAAAGGAAAAGTGTTGGGATACCTTATGGGGGAAACCCCCCGGGAATCGATGTAAGGATTCCTGACCTGTGTTTTGGTTGGCTACTGTAGTATCCCTTCATATTTGGAGGAATTGGACAATAGCTCGGTTGCTGCCATGATGGCCTCATCATGGTTGAGATAGTGGTCATATAGGCCTTCCCGGTAGAAATAACGTTTTACGATTTCGTCTTCCAACATTTTCTGGAGCGCACTTTGGTACTTGTCCAACGCCGCCATTTTACTTTTTCCGATACTCAGGAGCAACTGGGCATATTCGTCCTGGATCCCTGCACCAAAAAGCTGTTTTTCGTCACTTGACATAGCCTCTTTTAGCGCTTTTTCGGTCTTTGTTTCAAAGTTGAAGCCACTTTGGGCCACATGTTCCTTAAAGGCGAGATAATCGGCCTCGGTAAAATTAAAGCTTGCGGGGGAGGACACTTGGTGCCCGTAATAATAATCGGTGGCGTAATCGAATATAATATTGCTCTCCAATAGTCCCTGTGTTAGGGAATTTGCCTGCAGGGTATTGATTTCGATATCCGGTAATACCCCCCCGCCATCTTGTACCTTTCTTCCATTACGGGTGGTAAAGTCGTTGAAGAGCGTATTTTTAACCGCGTTCCCCTCTTCATCCCTATTCCAGTAATCCAAGGACTGGATGCATCTTCCAGAAGGAGTGTAGTATCGGGAGATGGTTACCTTAAGCTGGGTTCCATAGGTAAGTTTTAAAGGGCGTTGTACCAGCCCTTTTCCAAAGCTTCGTGCGCCCATGATCACGGCACGGTCCAGATCCTGCAGGCCACCGGCCACAATTTCGCTTGCAGAGGCACTTCGGTCGTTTACCAGCACTACCAATGGAATATCCTTATCCACAGGTTGGTTTTTGGTATGGTATTCCCTGTTGAATTTTTTTACCTTTGATTTGGTGGTCACTACCAGTTCCCCTTTGTCCACAAATAAGTTGGTAATATTGATGGCTTCAGATAGCAGTCCCCCCGGATTGTCCCGAAGGTCCAAAATAATTTTTTCCGCACCTTGGTTTTTTAGATCGATCAGCGCCTCCTTGGTCTGGTCCGTGGCTTTTTGATTGAATTTGGAAAGCACTATATAACCGGTGGAAGCATTGATCATTTTATGATAGGGCACCGCATCCACTTCTATGGCCTCCCTGTTTATGACCGTGGTCCGTAATTGCCCCTGTCTTTTATAGGTGACTTCCACACTTGTATTGTTGGCACCTTTGAGCAGCTCACTGGCATCGTCCTTAAAATCCGAAAGGGATATTTCCCCGATCTTTGTAATTTCGTCCCCTGCCTTTAACCCTGCCTTGTCGGCGGGATAATCTTTGTAAGGCTCTATGACCAAAAGTTTATCCTTGTAGGATCTTACCAAGGCCCCTATTCCGGAATATTCCCCTGCATTGTTGATCTTATAGGCCTCCACGTCCTGTTCGTTGAGGAATTTTGTGTACGGATCCAGTTCTCCCAGCATGTTCTTGATGGCGGTATCCATAAGTTCCGCAGGATTGGTCTCGTCCACATAGTTCATATTGAGTTCTTTGAACAGGGTGGTGAAAATTTCGATCTGCTTGGCAATTTCAAAAAAATCACTTTTAAAACTACTGCCTATTCCCAGAAGAACAAGGGCCAACATGGGAACAAGAATTCTTTTTTTTGTAAACCTTTTCACGCGATTCGATTTTGCGGTTAATGGGAACGGCACCTGCGATGGTGCTGGTATAAAACGCTACACCTTCCCATGGTTAAAGTAACACATTTTATCTTTGTTCCAAAAAACGGGCCAACGATCATTGTTTCCCCGATTTTTCGGCGGAAACCAATTTTTTAAGGATGGCGCCAAGACTATCGTACAACATTCCGTAGGTGGGCATTTCCTTGCCGAGGTACAAAAACATTAACGCATAACTGTCTTCATTGTTGTCAATGACCAGGTGTTTGTTCAGTCGGTAACTTTCCCGCATCAAGCGTTTGATCCTATTGCGCTTTACGGCACTTTTAAAATTTCTTTTGGAAGCCGTTACGGCTGCCCTTACCTTAGTGCCATCCTCAAAGGAGGTCTTCATATAGACCAACCGAAGGGGATAGTGGGAAATACTCTTTCCTTCCGCAAACAACTTTTCAATGAGTTTTTTGCTTTTCAGTTTTTCTATTTTAGGAAAGGTCCGGTCCATTTTCACAAAGCTAAGGTTAGCTCACACAGTGAGATTTACTCGATCATCGGGATTTGGATACTCCAACCCACCTCTGGCGGGGTATTTTAGTTTTCCCCATATAGCCTTGCGAGCTTGCTGGTCGACTTACAAATTCTTATTCGGTAAGCTGAAGCACATTGTTTTCACGGTCTATGTCGGCCATTAACTGAGATGGGTCCAGTACAATTGCCTGGATGGCATCCTTTTCCCTTTCAATGCTAAAAGAGTAGTTGGGGTAGGCCCATGCCCAGTCCGGCAGTACCTTTCTGCTCAGGGAGGCATAGGGGTTTTCCTTTTCGCCCCGCATCATGCGCAAGGGCGCATAAAATGTTTCTTGGCTGCCATCCGTATAGATGACCAGGATATCGACCGGCATTGGCATCCGTCCGATCCTTTCAAGGGTTATGACGGTCCCCTTTTCGGAAGGAACCACCTCTTTTATGCCATAATCTATGGTATTTGTGGTCTGCGTCCAATCCGTCAGGTACCAATCAAGTTCCATTCCCGATACCTTTTCGGCCGTTCTTTTGATGTCGTTCGGCGTGGGATGCTTAAATTTGAAGTCTTCAAAGTATTTTCTCAGGGTTTCCATAAGTTTATCCTGCCCTATGATGTATCCCAACTGGGAAAGGAAAATTTCCCCTTTGCTGTACGCACTGATCCCATAGGCAAAATTAAGGTTATACCTGTCAGCATGTGTGGTCTGCGGCTCTTCCATACCGGAAGAGACCAAATTGTAATATCCCTTATAGGCGCCCTCAAATGGATTGTCCTTCTTTTCCCCCATATGTTCGTTCATATAGAGGGTGGAGATAAAGGAGGTGAAACCCTCGTCCATCCACTCGTGTTTGGCTTCATTGCTGGCCAATACGTGCTGGAACCAGGAATGGGCCATTTCATGGGCCATTACCCCTACTAGGCTCCCAAATTTACGATCTCCGGTGATCAGGGTCGCCATAGCGTACTCCATGCCCCCGTCGCCCCCTTGGATCACCGAATATTGGTCATAGGGATATTTCCCGATATTTTTGCTGAAGAACTCCATTGCCTCAGCGGTTTTGGGCTGTAATTTTTTCCAGTTTTCCGCAATCTTGGGGTCGTCCTTGTAAAGGAAATGTAGGGTGGGACCACCGGTTACCTGCAGGGTGTCATGTATATAATCCGGGTCGGCGGCCCACATAAAATCGTGCACCATGGGCGCTTTAAAGTGCCAAGTAAGGGTCTTGCCCTTGTGTTTTTTCACTTTGGTCCCCTGTTTTTCGTATCCATGTCCCACTTCCTCGGGATTCTGGAGATAACCTGTTCCGCCCACTATGTAGTCCTTATCCAAGGTAAGGGAGACATCAAAATCTCCCCAGACCCCATGGAACTCGCGGGCAATATAGGGATCGGCGTGCCATCCCTCAAAATCGTATTCCGCCAGTTTGGGGTACCATTGGCTCATGGAAAGTGCCACCCCTTCGGAACTGTTCCTTCCGGAACGCCTTATCTGTAAGGGGACCTGCCCTGTAAACTGCATATCAAAAGTGGTCTTTGAGCCCGGTTGCAAGGGATTTGCCAATGCTACCTCAAGCACGGTGCCTTCCACTTTGTACTGCAGCGGCTTACCATCCTGTTGTAAGGAGCTTACCTTCAGGTAGCCCATTTCACTTTCGGAGAGGGTAGCGATCCTGCTTTTTCCATCGTTCATCATCCTTCCATCGGGATCTTGGATATTTTGTAACCGAACGTCCATTTCACTGCCCGGTTGAAAGGCATTGAAATAAAGATGGTAATATACCTTTTTCAGGACATCGGGGGAATTGTTGGTATAGACCAACTTTTGGGTGCCCTTATATTGAAAACTTTCAACATCCATGTCCACGTCCATGGTATAGTCCACATGTTGTTGCCAATAAGCGGTATTGTTCTGCGCCCGTAGTTCATTGGTCAAAAGGACCAAGGCCAAAAAAATTCCCGTAATAAATCCTATATGCTGTTTCATTTCTTATAATTTTAATTTTCCCTTGGATACCGATTCGGCCAAAATAAGGGCGTTATAGGCATTTGCCATTTTTCCGGATCTGGAGATCTTTGAAAAGGAACTTGCCTTTGCCGGATCTCCCGCCAAGACTACCGAGGTATTGGTGGGGATTCCGGATTGCATGATTATTTTTTTGACCTGTGGGGCCGTGAGGTCCGGATATTGGGAGCGGATAAGGGCGGCCAACCCGGCAACTGCAGGTGCCGCCATGGAGGTACCTCCCATATATTCATATTCCGTTTCCGGTACGGTAGAATAGATTTCCGCACCTGGGGCAAAGACATCCACGTTAATATTGCCATAATTGGAAAAGGAAGCTACCATATCTCCCCCATATTTACTGGTGAGGGCGCCTACCGTTAGTACATTGTCGGCCATTTCGGGACCATTGTCCACTTGATCATTGGGGAAGTTGGAATTTTTTGGGTCGTCCAGATCGTTGCCGTCATTTCCTGCGGCGTGTACAAAAAGGACATCCTTTGAAGCGGCATATTTTATCGCATCGTATACCCATTGGGCATTGGGGGAAAAGGACTTCCCAAAGCTCCCGTTGATCACCTTCGCACCATTGTCCACCGCATACCGTATTCCAAGGGCTATGTCCTTGTCGTACTCGTCCCCGTTGGGCACTGCCCTGATGGACATAAGCGCCACATTGTTGGCAACCCCATTGGCTCCCTTGCCATTGTTGCGTTCCGCGGCTATGATACCGGCCACATGGGTGCCGTGGCTTTCATCGGCCACCATATTTTTGGGATTTCCGTTCCCATAACCTAAGTCGTTAATATCATATGGGTCGTCGCCCACTACACCTCTGCCATCGAAATCTACATTGAGGTTATAATTAAGGCTTTCCGAAAAATAGGCGATACCGTCCTGAAGTTCCTCAAGGACCTTGGGAATACTGTCACCATAGTTGAACATTTGCTGCAACATCCCAACTTGTTGTTGCATGCTAACGTCTTCCGATTTGATGGATGCCAGTTCTTCCTTGGTATAGGTCTCTTTCCCCAATTTTGTGCGTACCGCTTCATCGGCGGTTTTTACGGCCTGGTATATTTGCTCGTACTGTTGTTTGTTCTGTAGCGCCTTTTCATAGGCCTCGTCCAATTTTGTCTTCGCCTTTGCCTGGGTTTCGGCATCCCCCAATTTCCGTTTTACGATCCTGGTATGTTCCAATTGCTCGTTGTAAGAGGTTCCCAAGAAGTTGTAACCGTGCACATCGTCCACATAGCCGTTTTGGTCATCATCCTTGTTGTTCCCGGGAATCTCATCTTCATTTGTCCACAAAACGCCTTTCAGGTCCTCGTGGTCCAGGTCCATACCGGAATCCAGTACCGCCACAATTACTTTCTCACCTTTTTTATTGCCAATAATTTCGGCATAGGCCCTATCAACGCTCATTCCTGGAATGGTATCCTTGATAAGGTCAAGATGCCCCCAATTCTTTTTTTCGGCCTCGGTAAGATCGGCCACTTTAAGCGGAACGGTATCTATATTTTCAATTGGTGTCGAAATCAATCCTGTGGAACTGCCACAGCCTATCATGAAAATAGAGGCCGTATATACGCCTAGCAAGGTTTTGGAAATTCTAATGGTCATAATGTTCAAAATTTATAATCTTTATCTATTAACCCACTTAGTGGAATTTATTGAATGCGGAGCCTATCCTGGGTTTCCTGCCAAACGTGGACCGGCCTGCGCCAGGTCTGCCCTTTGCCCTCACTGTATTGACGTTCGTTGGCGTCCACTTTTAAGGCCTTTCCGATGCTGCTTGATAGGTCGCCATTATCAAAAATGGCAGGTTTCCAAGGCTTGCCTTGGAATGTCAAGGGAAGTGGGAGTTTTTTAAGGGGCGAAATGTACAAATTTCCGAGCATTTCCCAACTATGGCCCAAAAATGTCCTGGTATATGTATTTTTTTGGTAAGGATCCCTGTCTGCTGTCGTTAGGCGAAAGTCCCTGACCTTGCCAAAAGGTAATCTATTGGGGTTGTTCTGTGGGCAGGCCGTTCTTTGACCTGCAAAACGATCGTTGTTGTAATCCTCTACCATATTTTGAAGGGTGGATACCATAGTGCATATCAACCGAAAAGGGACTGTAGGTTATGGACTTCCTTTAGGCGTACCCCTTTTTCGGTCTTTTGAAGGGTACAGATCTGGTTATGGGCATCGTGCTCCAGAAACAGATAATATTCTTCGGCAACGGCGGTTTCAAGGAAATGCGCTTTTTCGGAAAGGGTCATTAAAGGTCGGGTATCATAGCCCATCACATATGGTAGGGGAATATGCCCTACGGTGGGCAGAAGATCGGCCATATATACAATGGTCTTTCCTTTGTACCGGATATGTGGGATCATTTGTTTCTCGGTATGGCCATCCACCAACAGGATTCCGAACCCCAATTCCGATTTTTCCAAGAAGGGGGTATTCTGTAACTCCAAAAATTTTAGGTGTCCGCTCTCTTCCATGGGCAACAGGTTTTCCTTTAAAAAGGAGGCTTTTTCCCTAGGGTTGGGATGGGTGGCCCAGTCCCAATGTTCCCTATTGGTCCAAAAAACCGCATTTTTAAAAGCAGGTTCGTATCCTGTACGGTCCTTGTTCCATTGTATGCATCCCCCACAATGATCAAAATGCAGATGGGTCATGAACACGTCCGTTATGTCATCCCTATGAAACCCCAGATCTTGGAGGGACCTGTCCAACGAATGTTCCCCCCATGGATAATAGTATCCAAAAAACTTTTCGGATTGTTTGTTGCCCATTCCGGCATCAACGAGTATCAATCGGGCACCGTCCTCAATAAGCAGGCACCTAGCGGCAATATCGATCATATTGTTGGCATCCGCCGGATTGGTCCGGTTCCAGATCGATTTGGGTACCACCCCGAACATGGCCCCCCCGTCCAACTTAAAATTTCCAGCTTCTACCGCATGTAGTACCATAGGTCGCAAATTAATAAAACCATTGTAATCCCTTAAACCGTTAACATTATATTATCATTTTGTAACGGCATAAATACGAATGTTGTCTGCGGCATGTAATGTCCGCCGTTTATACCGTTTATAATTAGTATTTTTAGCCAAAACTTTTTTTGTATGCTTGAACTGGCGGGGATCGTTATACTTGGAATAATTGCACAATGGATGGCCTGGAGGCTAAAACTACCTGCAATACTACCATTGATCCTGATCGGACTTTTTGTAGGGCCCATTTCTACCTTGTTCACGGAAAATGGGGAGAAATGGATAGAGCCCATATGGAACGGGGAAAAGGGCCTTTTTCCGGGGGAAGGCCTCTATTATTTTGTTTCCCTTTCCATAAGCATCATCCTTTTTGAGGGCGGACTTACGCTAAAGCGTTCGGAGATAGCCAATATAGGGCCCGTGATCACCAAATTGATCACTGTGGGGTCCATTGTCACTTTTTTTGGTGCCGGATTGGCGGCCCACTTTATATTCGACCTTAGTTGGCAGATCTCATTTCTGTTCTCCAGTTTGATCATCGTGACCGGACCAACGGTGATTACCCCGATCTTACGAAACATTCCCTTAAAAAAGGACGTGTCCGCGGTTTTAAAATGGGAAGGAATATTGATAGACCCCATTGGGGCCCTTGTAGCGGTATTGATGTACGAGTTCATCAGTGTGGGGGAGGGACAGGCATATACCCAAACGGCCCTGATCGAGTTTGGTAAAATATTGTTGTTCGGCACCACCATCGGATTTACGTTCGCCCATGCCCTGGCGTTTGTGATCAAAAAAAATTATGTTCCCCACTACCTATTAAATGTGGTTTCCCTTTCCGTGGTCCTATTGGGATTTGTTCAGGCAGATCTGTTCGCCCACGAATCGGGGCTTTTGGCCGTGGTGGTCATGGGGCTTGTACTAGGGAACATCAATCTGCCCAATTTAAAGGAACTTCTTTATTTTAAGGAATCATTGAGCGTGCTGTTGATTTCCATCCTGTTCATATTGTTGGCGGCCAATATCAATATCCATGAACTGGAACTGATCTTCAACTGGAAGACCGTTATCCTGTTCACGGTGATCATATTTTTGGTCCGCCCATTGGGGGTCTTTCTAAGTACCTTGGGCTCCAACCTGAAACCTAGGGAAAGGCTTTTTATTGGTTGGGTAGGGCCTAGGGGGATCGTGGCCGCCGGGATCGCGTCCCTGTTCGGGTCCAAATTATTGGCACGGGGCGAACCGGGGGCGGAATATATAACGCCCTTGGTATTTATGATCGTGCTGGGAACGGTGTTGTTGAACGCTACCACGGCCAGATTGTTCGCCAAGGCCGTCGGGGTATTTTTAAAGAAATCGGAAGGAATTATCATTATAGGTGCGTCCTTGGCCTCCAGACTTATTGGTGCCTATCTGCAAAAGAACAACAGGCACGTGGTCTTGGTGGACAACAACAGGACCAATATAGAAAAGGCCCAGAAACTGGGCCTGGAAGCAATAACCTCCAATATCTATTCCGATACCCTTACCGATTATATTGAACTGAGCGATGTGGGCTATTTGATGGCCCTAACGGGCAATTCGGATATTAATAAATATGCCATAGACTCCTTTAAGGACCAGTTTGGGGAGAACGGATCGTTCAGATTGGTGAATTCCGATGAGATGAACGACCCGGAGAACAATCCCCAAGAAGGACTTTTTTCGCATACGGACGATTTTATTAAATTAACGGAAGCTGCGCGCAAGAACCCTACCATACATGAAATTGATCTAAAGGACCATGAGCACTACGAGGGGCTTATAGAGATTACCAAGTCGGAAAGGGATATTGTACCCATCTTCCTAAAGACCCCTGATGGAGATCTGCAGATCATTTCTTCCAATAGTATGGATTTTACCGATATTACGGAAGGGTTCAAACTGGTCTATCTGGGCAAGGAGCTGGAAGTGGAAAAGAATCGGGAGACCAGTGAAACTGTATAGGATTTGCCTCATGGACTGAAAGTTGTAATAATCCATGCCCGCAAAAGGGGTGTTATCAATTTTGTTTTCCGCAAGATGTTTTGGCGCTCCCGGTGTTGGGTTTCCTGCCTTTCCTTCCATCCAATAAACATAGGGCCATACCCATAACGGATAAATTTTATGTAGGGTATTTCTGTATTTTTCGTAGTGAATAAATTGGTCGCTCGAACCGCTTTATGCTTATCTTAGGTGTTCCAAAAACCGTATGGGATGAGCTTGGCATTTAATCTTTGTTTACCGTTGGAAGACCCTGTCTTACATTTTTGATCATCCTTTTGATCTTTGGTATGTGATGGTTATTTTGGGTTTATACTTTCACAATTGGCGACTTTCTTTCTAAACGGACATACATAATGGAAAAGTTTTTTGAACAGATACTCCACGAGTTTCAATTACCGCTGACCAATCCGGTACTGATCTTTTCCCTGATTTTGGGCATCATTTTATTGGCGCCGATCATTCTCAATAAAATAAGGATTCCCGGAATTATCGGACTGATCATATCGGGCATCATAATAGGGCCCGACGGTTTGAACATCTTGGAAAAAAGTTTGTTCGTAAACGTTTTTTCCACCATTGGTCTACTGTATATAATGTTCATTGCTGGACTGGAACTGGATATGAACGAGTTTAAGGCGAACAGGAACAAAAGTATGTTGTTCGGCTTTTTTACCTTTATAATCCCTTTGGGAATAGGCTTCCCCGTTTGCTTCTACCTTCTTGGATACGATTTTAATGCAAGTATATTGACAGCAAGTATGTTTGCGACCCATACCCTCGTTACCTACCCTATAGTCAGTAAATTGGGCATTTCAAAAAATCAGGCCGTTGCCATTACCGTTGGAGGGACCATTCTAACGGACACTGCGGTGCTGATCATTCTGGCGGTGGTAATGGGCTCCCATGATGGCGGACTGACACAGGAATTTTGGATAAAATTGGGGGTATCCCTAAGTATTTTTACGGCAATCATGTTCTTGGTCATCCCAAGGATCGCGAAATGGTTTTTTCGGAAATTGGAAAGTGAAAAACACTCCCATTATATCTTTGTGCTTGCCGTAGTGTTTTTCGCGGCTTTTTTGGCCGAAATGGCAGGGGTCGAACCTATTATCGGAGCTTTTGTTGCGGGACTGGCCATGAACAGGTTGATTCCCCACTCTTCGGCACTGATGAATAGAATAGAATTTATAGGGAATTCCTTGTTTATACCCTTTTTCTTGATAAGCGTGGGAATGTTGGTGGACGTAAGCGTTATTTTAAGTGGTCCCATGGCTTTGATAGTTGCAGGTACCTTAACGGTCGTGGCCATTACTGGAAAATGGGTCGCATCTTTTTTTACGCAGATAGCCTTTAAGTACTCAAAAAACCAGCGACAATTGATCTTTGGTCTGAGCAGTTCACATGCCGCGGCTACCTTGGCCGTGATCCTTGTAGGATATAATGCGGGGATACTGGATGGAAACATCCTGAACGGGACCATATTACTTATTCTTATTACGTGTATAATCGCATCGTTCGCTACGGAGAGGGCAGCAAAAAAAATGATCGTGGCCACAGAAGATCTTGACGGTGAAACAGGGGAAGAACCGGCTGCTCCCGTCTCGGAACATATCTTACTGCCAATAGCCAATACCTTTAATTTGCACAAGGTGCTGGAGTTTGCCATTCTCATAAAGGACAAAAGATCATATTATCCCTTATCGATCCTAACGGTCGTTCCCAACGATGTTGCGGCAGAACGAAATATTACCAAGGCAAAACAAAGGTTGGAGAATTTCATAAAGGACGCCACGGCTTCTGAAACCAATGTGGAAGTGATCGCCACCATCGATCATAATGCCTCTAGCGGTATTGCCAGGACCGCCCGGGAGATTTCCGCAGATATCATTTTGGTGGGCTGGCCCCAAAAAACAGGTTTTTTGGATAAACTGATAGGGGAAAAAATGGAAAGTATCCTTGAAAATACCGAAAAGACATTATTGATATGCGACTTTGAGAATCCACTTATCAACCATAAAAGAATTTTCTTGGTGGCACCACCAAGATGTGAAATGGAAAACGGATTTGGTCTGTGGGTAGGAAAAATATCAAAGCTTGCAATGGAACTGAGCGTTCCCATACATGTAAATTGCAATCAGGAAACAAAAAATGCGGTCATTAAATATGCCAAGGCACATAAGATTACCAAATCCATCGTGTTTGAAAATTTTGACAACTGGGACCATTTTTTCACATTGGTAAGCCAATTGAACAGATCGGACCTGTTTGTTTTGATCTCCGCCAGAAAGGGATATCTATCCTATTTCCATATGTTGGATAAATTGCCCAATAAATTGGAAAAACAATATCCCAACGTTACTAAGATAGTCGTTTATCCACAATGAAGATATGAACCCGGACTTATTGCTCACCATTATAATAATTGCCATTGGGATCGTCCTGTTCGTAAAGGATTACTTTTCCATAGACACCACTTCCATCCTTATTATGGCCCTTTTTATCGTGGCCGGGGTCCTGAGTCCGGAAGAAGGTTTTTCCGGGTTTAACCACCCCGCTACCTTAACGTTGGGGTGTATGTTCGTGGTCAGTGCCGGGGTCTTCAACTCCGGGATCCTCAATGGCCTTAGCCATCAGATCATCAAACTGGCCAAAATACATTATAGCATAGCCCTGATCACCTTTTGCCTGATCGCAGGGCTCTTCTCCGCCTTTGTGAACGATTCGGCCGTGGTGGCGCTGCTGCTGCCCATTGCGCTCACCGTATGCAGGGAGACCAAGATCACGCCGGGAATGTTGTTGATGCCCATTTCCTTTTCCGCCCTTTTTGGGGGCACCTGTACCCTAATTGGCACTTCCACCAATATCTTGGTGAGCAGTTATGCCGAAAAATACGGTCTGGCCGGTTTCGGGATGTTCGAATTCAGTTTGGCCGCCCTCTGTTTGGCGACCATTGGGTTTGCCTATATCTTTTTTATAGCGCCGCTTTTGTTGCCCAAAGTCCAGAAAGGGGGCAATGTGCTCACCAGGGACGCGGAAAAATACATCACGGAGCTCATGGTGGTGGAAGGCTGTCCCGATATTAAAAAGCCCCTGTACAAGTCCAAGCTGGTGAACGATTACAATGTGCAGATCTTGACCATATTAAGGGCGGGATCCCTAAAGTACGGTATTGGCCCCGAAACCTTTATCCTGGAAGGGGACATTATAAAAGTGCTCATCCCGCCCAAGACCCTGAACAGCATACGCGACTTAAAAGGGTATAAGATAAAGGGCGATAAAAAGGTGGACCAGGCCGAATCGGAAAAACACATTTACGAGGTGATCGTTCCCTTTGGTTCCAGATTAACGGAAGGATCGCTGCGCTCCCTTAATTTTAGAAGGCAGTACAACAGTTCCGTACTGGCCATCAGGCAACGGGGGGAAATCCTCTACGAAAAATTGTCCGACCTGAAATTGATGGAAGGGGATATGTTGCTGATCTTGGGAACGGGGGCGGATGTGGATGTACTGGTCTCCCAAAACCTGGTGGTGGCACTTACCGAACACAAACAGGGAAGGACCGACTACAAAAAGGCCGTTCCTGCCATTGTCATAGCCGTCGGCGTCGTATTGGCCGCTTCCCTGAACCTTACATCCATATTGATCAGCAGTATGGTAGGGGCACTTTTACTGGTAGTGACCTCCACTTTAAAGCCCAAGGAGGCCTATGAAGCGGTGGAATGGAAGGTCATTTTTATGATGGCGGGCGTATTGTCCATGGGCACCGCCCTCGAAAAGACCGGCGGTGCCGAAAAAATCGCCCTTTTTATCGAGCAGACCTTGGGGAATTACGATGCGCAGGTAACCTTGGGCATTCTGTATCTGGTAACCTTTTTATCCACCAACGTGCTTTCCAGCAAGGCTACCGCCGCATTGATGACACCTATAGTGATCAGTCTTGCGGCCGCCATGGAAGTGAGCGAAAGGCCCTTTTTGGTGGCGGTGATGTTTGCCTGTTCCCTCACTTTTATGACCCCCGTAAGCTACCCGACGAATACCATGGTCTATGCCCCCGGAAACTATAGGTTCAACGATTTTTTAAAGGTCGGTACGCCCTTGAACATTATAACTTGGATAGCGGCCACTTTTATAATTCCTTATTTTTTTCCCTTTAAATAATGTGGCATACGGTACGGCCCGTCCCACATTTTGTGGCGCCCAGGTTTGCGATTGTCCGGTATTCTATTATATATTTGCCCGTGCCCATTGGGGACTTCGACCTATTGACAGTGGGGAAGGGCCCTTTTAATCTGGGGATGTAACATGAAATCCAAGCTCAGGAGGTTTATTCAGGTCACCAACGACTATCAGCGCAAGGAAGAGATCATCCTTCGGGACCATCTTGCCATGGAGCGGACCAAACTGGCCAATGAGCGGACCTTGCTGTCCTATATCAGGGCATCCCTCTACCTCCTGCTGGGCGGTATCGGTCTTTTGGGCCTAAAGGATTTTCAGGATCTTCGGATATTGGGATATATTTCCCTTTCCTGTAGTGTTCTGTTGTTGATAATTGGCATTTTTCGCTATACGCAGTTAAAAAGACATCTAAAACGGGTCTATAGGCCATTTGAGGAGGAAAAACCTTAATACTGGCCTTGATGATCGTACTTTCTAGATGGAAAAAACAGCTCGTAAAATTTGCCCTGATCGGATCTTTGGCCCTTTTGGTGGATCTTGGGTGTTATTACGTACTCATAAACATTCTTCCCGAAAAGGCATTTTCCCTGGTGGGAAATGAGGTAGTGGCCAAGTCCATCTCCTTTTTGTGCGGGCTCTCCGTTACCTATTTCTTTAACAGGTCCTGGACTTGGAAGCAGAAAGGGGGGTCTAGGGGACAACTTTACAATTTTATTGTGCTGTACGGCCTTTCCCTTATCCTGAACGTTACCGCAAATTCCTTTTTCCTTTTTTTATTGCACGGGCAGGAGTATCTGGCGTGGGTGCCAAAGAAATATCTAGTGGCATTTATAGGGGCCGCCGGGATAAGTGCCGTCATGACTTTTTTGGGACAGAAGTTTTGGGTCTTCCGTGCGGCGTCAAAAGCGATCAAAAGGGCTTCCAAGCGGGATGCTTCCAACTGATGTTTTTTCCCTGCAGGGCAATTTCGCCGCTTTAGTCGTTCAATTTGAGTACGGCCATAAAGGCTTCCTGTGGAATCTCCACATTTCCCACCTGTCGCATCCGTTTTTTCCCTTTCTTCTGTTTTTCCAATAATTTTCGCTTTCGGGAAATATCGCCTCCATAACATTTTGCGGTTACGTCCTTCCTGAGTGCCTTAATGGTCTCCCTGGAAATGATCTTGGCGCCTATGGCCGCCTGTATTGGAATGTCGAACTGTTGTCTGGGAATGAGTTCCCTTAACTTTTCGCACATCTTTTTGCCAATGTTGGCGGCATTATCGGCATGGATCAGGGCCGATAGCGCATCCACGGGCTGCGCATTTAAAAGAATATCCACCCGCACCAATTTGGAACTGCGCATTCCAATGGGCGAATAATCGAAGGAAGCGTATCCCTTTGAGACCGTTTTTAAACGGTCATAAAAATCGAATACGATTTCCGCCAAGGGCATATCAAAGGTAAGCTCCACCCTTTCCGAAGTAAGATAGGTCTGGTTGGTGATCAGTCCCCTTTTATCGATACAAAGGGACATGACATTGCCCACAAAATCGGATTTGGTGATGATCGTGGCCTTTATGTAAGGCTCTTCCACCCTGTCTATGGTGGAGGGGTCCGGTAGGTCCGATGGATTGTTTACGATCAGGGGCGTGTCTGGATTTTTACGGGTAAAGGCATGGTAACTAACGTTGGGAACCGTGGTAATGACCGTCATGTTGAATTCCCGTTCCAGTCGTTCTTGGATAATTTCCATGTGCAGCATGCCCAAAAACCCGCAACGGAACCCAAACCCCAAGGCCGCACTGCTTTCCGGTGCAAATACCAGGGAGGCATCGTTGAGCTGTAATTTTTCCATGGAGGACCTTAGCTCCTCGAACTCCTCGGTATCTACGGGATAGATACCGGCAAAAACCATCGGTTTTACATCTTCAAAACCTCCAATGGGATTTTTGGTCGGATTGGTGGCATCGGTGATGGTGTCCCCCACTTTAACTTCCCGGGCGTCCTTGATGCCCGTAATAAGATAGCCCACATCACCGGCCTTGATACTGGGCCTTGGAAACTGGGTCAATTTTAAGGTCCCCACTTCATCCGCAAAATAAGTTTTGCCCGTGGCCACGAATTTTATCTTCTGTCCCTTTTTGATCTCCCCGTTTATGACCCTGAAATAGGTCTCCACCCCGCGAAAGGGATTGTAGACCGAGTCGAACACCAAGGCCTGTAAAGGTTCGTCCTCCACTCCTGTGGGGGCCGGGATACGATCGATGACCGCATTTAGAATGGCTTCTATGCCCAATCCGGTTTTTGCACTCGCAGGGATCACATCTTCGGCCTTACATCCCAACAATTCCACAATATCATCGGTGACCTCTTCCGGATTGGCACTTGGAAGGTCCACTTTGTTGAGCACCGGAATGATCTCCAGGTCGTTTTCAAGGGCCAGGTATAGGTTGGAGATGGTCTGGGCCTGTATGCTTTGGGCAGCGTCCACTACCAACAGCGCTCCCTCGCAGGCAGCTATGGATCTTGAGACCTCATAGGAGAAATCCACGTGGCCCGGGGTATCGATCAAATTAAGGATGTATTTTTCCCCGTCACGGAAGTACTCCATCTGTATGGCATGGCTTTTAATGGTAATGCCCCTTTCCCGTTCCAGGTCCATACTGTCCAATAACTGGTCCTGCTTTTCCCTGTCCGTCACCGACCCTGTAAAGTCCAACAATCTGTCCGCCAAGGTGCTTTTTCCGTGGTCGATATGTGCGATAATGCAGAAATTCCTAATGTTCTTCATAAACGTTCGTGCGAGAGGGTTGTCCTATGCCGTTGCAAATATACTTTATTTGGAATGTATTGAATATGGGATTCATGGAAATTAGGGGTAAATGCACTTAATATAGCAAATAGGCTATTTGTTGTATAATATTGTGGAAAGGGCCATTGTTTTTTTTCATAGATTTGGCTACCAACCCAATACCTTGTGAAAGCCGCTTATATCTTTATGATCGTTCTGTGCTTTTTCCGATCGGAAATCTTCGGCCAGACCTACCCGGTTTCCGGAAAGGTAAAGGATGCCGCCAACCAAGCGGTACCCTTTGCCAACGTTTTTCTGTTACAGGTGGCCGATTCGGTGGTGGTAACGGGGACATCGGCGGATGAAAATGGTTTTTTTCGGTTGGAAGGGGTAGTGCCCGACACCTATTTTTTACAGGCAAGTTATATTGGGCAAAGCTCCGAATTGGTCGCGGTGGATGTAAGGGGACCGGTGGCCATTGGGACGATCATGATGGGCGATCATTATACGGAACTGGAGGAAGTGGAGGTTACGGGAAGGAACCCCACGATAGAGCGCCAAGCGGACAGATTGGTGTTTATGGTAGAAAATACCGTTGCCTCCCATGGAAATTCTTGGGACCTTCTAAAGAAGACCCCGGGCGTGGTAATGGTGGGCGATAAGTTACAGATCAGGAACCAGGTCCCTACCATCTACCTTAACAATAGAAAGGTACAGCTTTCCAGTGCGGAGATAAAGAACCTTTTGGAGGGTTTTTCAGGCGGCAATATAAAATCGGTGGAAGTCATCATGGACCCTCCTTCGAGCTATGAGGCGGAGTCGGGACCCATTTTGAACATCAATACCAGCAAAAACCTTTCCCCGGGCTATAAGGGCAGTGTGAACGGGGAATATACCCAGGCCGTATATCCAAAATACAGTTTGGGCACGGGCCATTTTTACAAAACGGAGCGCTTCAACCTCTTTGCCGGATATTCCGTAAGTCCCCGAAAGGAAATCAGGGAGACGGACAGTTATATCAATTTTATCGATGGGGGCCAAAATGTGTTCGCACGTTGGGAAACCGATTATGCCAGGACTACCAGATCGGTGGCCCAGAACGCCAACATGATCTTGGACTACACCATCGATTCCAGAAATTCGATGAACCTCACTTCCAATCTGGCCATTTCCCCCAACAAGACCTTCTCCAACAGGACGTTTACGGATATGCGGAACGCACAGGATCTACGGGATTCCACCTTGATATCCCTGAGCGATGTTGAAAACGATCAGACCAACTTGGCCGTGGACCTGAGCTATGACCATCGTTTTAAAAAGGAAGGTACATCCCTTTCCTTGAGCGTGCACTATACGTCTTTTGAGGAGGATCAGCTTCAAGGTGTTTCATCCGATTATTTCGATCCATCCGGCAGCTTTATCCGGAATTATGGTTTTTATACCGACTCCCAACAGCGAATAGAAATTGTGACCGGTCAGGCCGATTACAATACCGGTTTTGGAAAGGTTTCAATGGAAGCAGGGGGGAAATATTCCGCCATAAACTCCGTCAGTGGCATTGGTTTTTATGACCAGGACGGTACTGCCAGGACCTATAACCCAGGTTTTTCGGATGACTTTGACTATGATGAGACCGTTTTTGCGGCCTACCTTGCCCTTACCGGAAATTGGGACAAATGGAGCGTGAAGGGAGGATTGAGGGGCGAACAGACCAATGTGGAGGGAAAGTCACTGAGCATTGTGGAACCGGTGCTGCAGGATTATTTTGAACTGTTCCCCACCTTTTACACCTTGTACACCCCCTCCGATGGCCACTCTTTCTCGTTTAGCTATACCAGAAAACTTACGAGGCCCAGGTATAGCGACCTCAATCCTTTCCGATATTTTTTGACGGAGAACGACTTTAATGTGGGCAATCCTGGACTTGCCCCCAATTTTAGCCATAATTTTAACCTCAATTACACCCTTAGGGAATCCTATTTCCTGGATGTTTACTATAGGGACAATGGGGCCTATATCAGTACCCTCAGCTTTCAGGACAATGGCGCACAGACCTTGCGGCAGATAAAGCAGAACGTTTTGGAAAGCACTTCCTATGGACTGGACCTCACCTACAGCAAATCCATAACTTCACAGTGGTTTTTGTACGCCTATTCCTCCCTGTTTCATGAGGAAGAGACCTTTTTGGCGGTCGAGAGCGGGAACGTACCGGCCACCAATGAAGTGGACGGACTTTATCTTTCCTTGGCAAATTACCTTACCCTTTCCAAGGATGGTACCTTTACCGGGGAGTTGGGACTTACCTATATGTCGCGCTTTTTGGAAGGCTCCTATCAATTGGGCGAGACCACCAACCTTACCGTGGGCCTTCGAAAAACGGTATGGAAGGAAAGGGCTTCGCTCTCCATTGCCGTGGAAGATATCCTGGACAGGGCCAATGGGCGCATGCGATCTAAGTACCTGAACCAGGACAATGCCTATTTGGTTGTGCCGGAGAGCCAGTTTGTGCGGATCGGGTTCACGTATAATTTTGGCAATTTTGGATTACAGGACAACAAACGGGCGGTGGACCAAATGGAGCGCAATAGGATCGATTAAGGGCTCTTTTCGGTGGGGACGGTAACTACCCAAGAGAAATGGATACACGTGTTTTTGTTGGTTCAATTGCCCTTGTATTGGGGAGAGATCCGTTTCCGAAGGGACGTATTTTATGTTTTTCCACCTTGATGATAAGTTGTAAATTTGCCCCATGCCAAGAATAGGGGACATAGAATTACCGGAATTTCCATTGCTGCTGGCGCCCATGGAAGATGTGAGCGATCCGCCCTTTCGTGCCCTTTGTAAGGAACAGGGTGCGGATGTGGTGTATACGGAGTTCATTTCTTCGGAGGGACTCATCCGTGATGCCGCCAAAAGTGTGATGAAGCTGGATATCTACGAAAAGGAACGTCCGGTGGGCATACAGATCTTTGGTGCCGAGCTGGATTCCATGTTACGATCGGTAGAGATCGTTGAACAGTCGAATCCGGACATCATAGACATCAATTATGGGTGTCCCGTAAAAAAGGTAGTGTGTAAAAATGCCGGTGCAGGTATCTTAAAGGACATTCCCCTGATGATAAAACTCACCGAAGCGATGGTCAAGCATACCCATTTGCCCATTACCGTAAAGACGCGTTTGGGATGGGACAGCGATTCCATAAAGATCGTGGAGGTGGCCGAACGTTTACAGGATGTGGGCATCAAGGCCATTTCGATCCATGGAAGGACCCGGGTACAGATGTACAAGGGGTCGGCCGATTGGGCGCCCATTGCCGCTGTAAGGAACAATCCCAGGATGCATATTCCGGTTTTCGGCAACGGGGATGTGGATACTCCGGAGATGGCCATGAAAATGCGGGACGATTACGGGCTGGACGGGGCCATGATAGGCCGTGCCAGTATCGGATATCCTTGGTTTTTTAAGGAGGTAAAACATTTTTTTAGGACGGGCACCCACATGGACCCACCTTCTATGGAAGAACGTGTGGAAGCCGCTAGGAGGCATTTGCAGATGGCCATTGACTGGAAGGGCGAAAAATTAGGGGTGTTCGAGACACGTAGGCATTATACCAACTATTTTAAGGGCATACCCAACTTTAAGGAGCACAGGATGAAGATGGTCACCAGTGACGATGCCGTGGATGTCTTTGCGGCCTTTGATGAGGTCATGGAAAAATTCGGTGATTTCCAGTTCAGCCATTGACCTGGTAGTATATTAAGATCCCGTTGAACGGGTCAAGTTTGGGGAACGGCTGTCCTTTTCTACCTGCTGATCAGTTTTTTGTTGATCCTCCCACTGGCTATCTTCGAGGCGATGATGCCCAGGACCACAATGGTCGCAAGTACGATAAGTACGTTAAGGGGCTGATAGGCCACCGGATAGGCAAGGGAAGGGGTTATCTTTAACCAGCCGAAGGCCAATTGTGACCATATTAAAAGAGAGGCCAGCGCCACACCTATAAGCCCTCCCGCAGTGGTCACGATAATGCCCTGTACAAAATAGATCTGTCGCAGTTCCTTGATCGTCGTGCCCAGACAGTATAAGGTTTTGGAATTCTGCTGTTTGTCCAATATCATCATTATAATGGCGCCCACCACATTAAAGAGCGCTATGATAAGGACCAGGGTAAAGATGAGGTAGGTGGCCAAATTCTCCGTGTTCAGCATTTTGTACAGCGAGCTGTTGAGTTCCCTTCTGTCCTTTAAGATCAGGGTATCCGGAAAGATGGCCTCCACATTTTTCCGTATCGCGTCCATATCGGCCGTTTCACGTACCTTAAAATTGATACCTGAAATTTGCGTACTGTCCTTTTCCAGCAGGGCCTGTACCAAGGGGAGGTCCGCAAAGACATATTTTTTGTCAAGGTTTTCCTCTACATAGTACATTCCGCTCACCACTAAGGGCAGCTGATTGTAGGGTTGTACCTGTGTGGAGATGGAGCCCTTTCCGGGTTTTGGGGCCAAGATTGTAAGCGGGTCACGGTAATTATTGGTGGTAAGCCCCAAAATTTGGGATATTCCGATGCCGACCACCCCGTGGTTCGCGCCCAGTTCCCAGTTCCCAAAATAAAGGGTACTGTCCATTGAGGTCACCTGGTTGTAGTTCTTGTCCACCCCTTTGATATAGGCCACATGGCTTTTTTGTTGGTGGGTAAGGTATACCCTTTCCTCCAGTTCCTTTGAGTAGGAGGCGATTCCCTGCAACTGTGCCAGTTTTGCATCCTGCTCCGGGGATACCGTAAAGGTCTTCCCCAGAATGGGTACGGCTTTTAGGTCGGGATCCACGGTATTGCTAAAGGAAAGGCTAAAGGTCTTCAGTCCGGCAAAGCCCGAGAGCACGATAAAGAGTGCCGCCGATCCTATGACGATGACCAGAAAAGTAATAAAATTGATAATGTTGACAGCGTTTTGGGAGCTTTTTGAACGAACGTACCGCTGCGCTATGTATAAGGGAAGGTTCAAATCCTATGATTTTTTTCTTCTTTCCAAGAGGTCCGGGTTCTCAATGGGATTGTCCGTCCCTTTCAGGGACTTTTCAATTTTGTCTATATATTCCAACGAATCGTCCAAATAGAAGGAGAGTTCGGGGATCCTCCGTAACTGATGACGGGTACGAAGTCCCAGTTCATGGCGTATCAGTGGCTGGTTGCTCTTGATGCCCTCCAGAAGTTGTTTTGCCCCTTCGGTGGGGAAGATGCTGACATAAATTTTGGCGATGGACAGGTCCGTGGGGACCGTCACCTTGGAGACCGAGATCAACGTGCCCCGTAGTCCCCCGTCCAGGGCGGCGCGCTGTAGAATGTCCACAATATCCTTTTGGATGACGCCTGCGATCTTTTTTTGTCGTTGTGTTTCCATGGCACAAAAATACGCACAATATGTGTATTTTAGTGGAATGGGGTCAAGATACTGATCAAAATTGGTGGGAAATGAAGAAAATCGAACATGTTGGAATTGCGGTAAGGGACTTGGAGGTGTCCAACGGACTGTACGAAAAACTCTTGGGAGTGGCACCGTACAAAAGGGAAGCGGTGGTTTCGGAGGGGGTCATGACCTCCTTTTTCCAGGTCGGGCCCAATAAAGTGGAACTGTTACAGTCTACGGACGGGGAAAGTCCCATAGCCAAATTTCTGGAACGGAGGGGAGAGGGTATGCACCATATAGCCTTTGAGGTGGACGATATCGGGAAAGAGATGGAACGGTTGCGATCGGAGGGCTTCCAGTTGCTCAGCGAGCGTCCCAAAAGGGGGGCGGACAACAAGTGGGTGGCCTTTGTGCACCCAAAGGGTACCAATGGCGTGTTGGTGGAGCTGTGCCAAGAAATAAAAGAGTAAGAAACTTAAACGGTTTCTAAGAAAAAGAAAGGGGGCAGGGGTGTTATTTTGTTTGCAAGCTAGCAAAATAAACACTAATATTGCATCCGCAAATTGCGGTCCTATAGCTCATCCCGATAACTATCGGGAGGTTAGAGCGGCAAAACGGTCCTATAGCTCAGTTGGTTAGAGCACCTGACTCATAATCAGGTGGTCCCTGGTTCGAGCCCAGGTGGGACCACATCAAGCAGAAAACCCGTCCCGAAAGGGATGGGTTTTTTCATTCCCTTCCAAAGCCAAGCTTGCTTAGGCTTTGGAAGGGAATGAAAAAACAATAACAGCTGCTCTTGCAGCTGTTGGTTTTCTATTTGCATAAGCGGGACTTCTCTGGTCGATGCCGACTTTGGAGGCAGCAACCCAGGTGGGACCACACTGGTAAAAATAAGGCTTCCGAGAGATCGGGAGCTTTTTGTTTTTAGGGCGGGTACAACATAGGTACAACATTTTCTCCACTTTCCGATTCTCTTACTTTTAGTTATATTTAGGGTCATATAGGCCATGGAAAGATTCATTCAAACCCCAGGAAGGGCACTTGCAAAGACAAGAATAGGGGTAAACCACTATTTGGACCATAAAATAGGTAGCTCTAGAGGCAGCCCAATCCTTTTTATTTTATGTCTGTATGTTTTGTTCATGTTGGTTTTCTATTCTCTTTTAGGTTTCCAACCGTTAAAGGAAAACGTTGCAGTTAATTTAACCATGCCCGTTATTGTAATCTGTGCAGTAGTTTGGGTTGCTATTTTCTATGAATCAGAAAACCATATGGATCTGGATCGGTAAAAAAGGAAATGAACAAATAGTTGTTGAGCAATTATTTGAGTTGTTAGTTTGAAGCAATGACGGCACAACCCTCCTTGTTTCTTTATAGTATTGATTCTTTTTAAAAGTACATTACAAACCAATAATTCGCGCAGTAGTGGTGGGAAGCTCAATTTTACCCGTAGTGTCAGAAACTATGATTCCAAGGATGGCCCATATTTTATGATGAAAGCCTCAATGGAGGCTGTAGATGTTTTGAGAAAGCATGAAATATCAAATGCTTAGAACCAAAAGATATAGAAAGGGCCCATCATTTTTTTGACATCTTTTTAGAAAAAGCAAAAATTATTTGGAACCTAATTGCCAAGGTTTTCCCATAATCTTTTGGTTTAAACGATTGAAACTCCTGAACCTTAATACCTACTCTGGAATGTGGTACAAATCAATGATTTCTTCATAACTCAATTGGGTATAATCTATGGATGACTTACCGCTCGTGGGGATACCTCCTGGAATGATGACATATCGATATTCCTCAAAAATAGGGATACCTATTGGACTACCATCCATCGAATATATGGTTACAGAAACCCTACCCGTTGGGGACGATTCTGTAGGTGCCCTAAAACCGGGAGCGTAGTATTGTTGTTCTGCGAAAGCACTGAATGGGAGTAACTGAGGTATCAAAACAGTTGTATCAGAACGGCCATAAATGAGAGTTACACTGTTGTTGACAATATTTTCTGTAACATCGTTTGCAACAATACCAGCGCCGTAATTAGTGGTTGAGTTTATATCGTCCGGAAATGGTAGGGTAAACCAATCCGAATAAATGACATTGGCCGTACCGGGTTCCCCCTCCGAACCATCTTGTCCGTCTTCCCCATCTTGTCCAGCCGGTCCTTGCTGCCCGGCAATTCCTTGTTCTCCTTGTGGCCCCTGGGGACCAATAGCGCCGTCTTGCCCATCCTCTGGCGAGCAGGCAAAAAATACTAGGATCAAGAGTTGAATTAAAATCACGGTTCGTTTCATAACATTTTGTTTTTTGGTTAATAATTTGGGGGAACTAAAAACCTCCTATTCTGGAATGTTAAAACGCTCTAGAATTTCTTCATACGTCATTTTGGTATAGTCAATCGTAGACTTACCGGCGGAGGGCATACCTCCTGGAATAATGACATAGCGATAAGAGGTAAAGAAAGTGAACAGGTTCGCACCTCCATCCAAAGTATTGACCCGAACCTGGATTCCGGTTCCACCGGAAGCATCAAAGAGACCAAAGCCATAATATTCATTTTGGGTCGCAAGGATAAAGGGCAGACCAAAAATGCCATCGGTGGTACCAGCTTCGGTTTCACGTTGGCCATATACCAGCAATACATCTGTTTCTTGGTTCAGCTCAGAACTATTGAGAACTCCGAGCCCCATCAAGTTTGATTCAGCCGCTACATCAACAATGTAATCAACGGGTATCCAATCCGAATAAATGACATTGGCGGTGCCCGGTTCACCCTGTTCGCCCTGTTCTCCCTGCGGCCCCCCAACACCTTGTTCCCCTTGGGGACCTTGGGGACCAATGGCTCCGTCTTCACCATCCTCCGCGGAGCATGAACATAATAGTACTACCGTACCTATCATTAGTAGTTTACCTGCAAAAATTCTTGTTTTCATAATTTATAAAGAGTTAAGATTTGATAGCCAAAATACTTTTCATTTAAGGCAATGGTGTCCAAGAAATTTAGATGTAAAAGAAACCGGACAACTTTGAACGAATTTGAGATTGCTCTTATCGATCAGGAATATTGAACCTATTTGCCCACTCTTCATAAGTGAAGCTTTCAATATGTATGGAATTGGTTGAGCTTAGATCGAACATTTTCTCGCCGGGTACTATTACAACTCGAAACATGGCCTCCGTGTTTGCGCCAAAAAAGATGTCGTTCAAGGGCTCGGTCTGCCAATTAAAGGCGTATACCCTGATTGAGGCCAGCGCCCCTTTTGGGTATTTGCCAAAATCAGTGGTATAATGTTCATTTGATGTAGGGGAAGTCATCGGTAATTGGAACGGATGGCTTCTTTTGGCAAATATCAATACCAGATCCTGGTCCAGGTTCAGGATTTCGTTTGGTATATGGGGTAGATGCCATTGTACACTCCCAACATTGCTGGATTGCGGAAATTCGGTTTTCACCCCAATTGGAATACAGTACCCTATCGTTCTGATCCTTACTTGTAGAAGTTGAGAATTGTAAATATGTTCCATCGATGTTTTCTTCGATAAGGCTTTCTTCACTTTTGGTGCAAGAAGTAGTACCAAAGACCAGAGCCAATAAGGTAAAACCTAAAATTTGTGATGATTTCATGATTTTTGTTTTTGGCCAATCTAACAAGTGATAACAGGATAAAACTCCAGAACCTTTCACTTTAAAAAAATCAGGACAGTACGCAATGACGGTTTTTGTACTCCAAGGGAGTAAGGCCCGTATGTTTTTTGAATGCCGAATAAAATGCGGATTTTGAATTGAAGCCTGCTTCCAGACCAACCGAAACAATTGTGTAATGTTCGAAAGTCTGTGCATTTAAATTTCTTTTCACATCGCAAATCCGATATTCGTTCACGAAATCAATAAAACTTTTGTTCAAGATACTGTTCACCATACTTGAAAGGTAGCATGGTGAAATGCCTAATATATCTGCGGTAGTGGTCAGGCTCAAATAAGGGTTTCGGTAGATTTTCTTTGAATGCATCAAGGCTTCCAATTTCTTGAAATATGGGTTGGCCCTTTTAAATGGTTTTCGTGATTTTAATTGAAGTTCTTTGATTTTTTGGGCACAAAGTGAGGCGATGATCGTCAATAGATAAAGATGCTTTTCATTGAAAAACTTTTTATCGGGATGTTCGGCATCAATTACGCCAAATAGCCGATTGTTGACCATAATGGGGACACAGATTTCGGATAGCCGATTCTTGTCGTCTACAATATATCTGGAATCTTTGGAGGTATCTAAAATGATTTCGGGTTTTTTTGACTGGGCGATACTGCCCACGATACCTTCACCAATGTTTAATCGAATATGGTTGTAGATTTGATGTGAAAATGGATTTTTTGTTCCATAGGCCGCACTTTGGGTAAGTTGCATAGTATCATAATTCATGGTATAGATAACACAGTCAACAAAACCAAGTTGGTGGATGACGTTTTTAGTGATGTCCCAAAGAACCTCCTCTACGGATTCCTTTAAATACAAGGAAGTTGAAAAAAAGCTGATTGCCCTTATTTCATCGATTGTACAGTTAAACTTTTCCATGATAGTTTTTGGGGTAAAACTATCATGGCCCGTTCGGCATGAACTGTAGTTATGTATCAAATAACCTTACATATGTAACAGGTTGGCCTATCATCGGTTTAAGGATGTCACAAATTCGGTAGGGGTCATTTGAAATTGCTCTTTAAAACATTTCATAAAATAGCCAGGAGAATTGAAGCCGATCATATAGGCGACCTCGTTCACGTTCAACGAACCTTGTTTTAAGAGGTCTGTTGCATGTTTTAGCCGTTGCGAACGAATGAAGGCCGTGGTTGAAAGACCTGTATAACTTTGTAATTTTCGATGCAGTTGCATACGGCTTAACCCCATTAGCTCGCATAATTTTGCAGTACTCAATGAAGGGTCGGACAAATGCTTCTCCAGAATATGTTGAAGCTTGTTCAAAAATTGATGTTCTATGGGTGGGACGGTGATATCGGTTGGGCCTACAATGTAACTTTCTTTATACTTGTTGGCCCAAAGCATTTTCATATTGGCCATGTTTCGAATTCTTTGCACTAGAATTTGAGTCTTGAAAGGCTTGGAAATATAGTCATCGGCACCAACTTTCAATGCTTTTAACTCATGCGAGGCATCTGAACTTGCGGTGAGCATAATCAGTGGGATATGGCTTGTGCGTTGATCGGATTTTAGTTGGTTACAAAGGGCAATACCGTCTAAAATGGGCATTTTTATATCTGAAATGATTAAATCTGGAAGGTGCTTTACCGCTCTGTCAAAACCTTCCATCCCATTTTTGGCCGGGATGATCTGATATTCCGGTTCAAGAACACTGGAGATATAATCCCTTATTTCCCTGTCGTCTTCAACCAAGAGGATTTTGTTGATTCCCCCATTTTTTTCATGACCGATATTCGGGTCTGACATTTTTTCAAACGGTGCGATTTCTGTTCGCTCATCGTCTTTGAAGGCATGTTGCCTGACATCAATTTTTAGTAGGAAACTAATGTTGTCCGAGTTGGTTTTTACCGAAATAGAGCCATTAAACCAATCGACAAGCTCTTTGACCAAGGCAAGACCGATACCCATTCCCTCCTTCTCATGGTGCTCTTGATAAAAGCGTTCAAAAAGTTTTTCGGTTGCGATGCTTTCGGAAATTTTGTTCTGAATATGTAAGACCAAGAAACCCTCTTCATGGGCGCCGAAAATGGTACACTCCGTATTTTTTGGGGCATATTTCAACGCGTTTGTTATCAAGTTGCCCACGGTTTTTTCCAGCATATCCTCGTCATACCAAGAAAAGGGCATTTGCTTTATTTTGGAATTGATAGCGACATTGGCTTCTTTGGCCTGTAGTTGGTATGAGGCGATCAAGGTTCTAAGAAAGAGGGTAATATCACCATAGATCGCCATTTTTTTTAGTTTGCCTTCTTCTAGACTGCCCAACTGTAAGAGCTGATCTACCAATTTGGTCAGCCTATTTAAATTTCGACTTACGAAACTCAAGTTGTCCGAAGACTTGACAAGTTTGCCTTCGTCTGCCATCATCTCTTCTAAGGGAGCAGAAACCAAAGTAAGGGGTGTTTTAAATTCATGGGCAATATTCATGTATAGTTTTGATCTAAAGTCATGCAACTTTTTAAGGCGATCCGCTTCCGCTTCCTGTAATTTTAGATCGGTTTGAATCCTCCACCTTGACTTGGTATAGGAGTATATGGTGAACAAAAAGATTGCGAACACTATTGAATACATAATTTGGGCAAAGCTATTCCAGTACCAAGGAGGGTCAATGGTGAAGGCAAAAGAGGCAATGTCCGGTCCCCATATCCTATCATAATTACTGGATTTAACCTGAAAGGTATAACTGCCAGGGGGCAGTTTTGGATAACGCGCATAGTTCTTATTGCCCGAGTATATCCAATCTTTGTCATAATCTATCAATCTATATTGATACTCGTTTTTTTCCGGCAAGGAAAACTGCATGCTGGAAAAGGAAAAGGACAAAGTGTTCTGATCATATTGTAAATGGGTTCCCTCGGCCATGGCAGTGGGTTGGTCAAAAATTGAAAATTGGGTAATCTGGGTCTTTGGAAGTTTTAAGTTTATTTTAATGGTAGAGGGATCAAACCAATAGAAACCCTCCAAACCACCAAAAAATAATTGATTATCCTTTGTAATATGCCAAGCACCCGTATTAAACTCCGTCGCAAGGCCATCATAATTGTCATAAGGAACCACTAATGGAGGTTCAACATGGTTTTTGGAGGGTGTAAGTTTGGCGATGCCCTTATTGGTGCTAATCCAAATGTTGTTTTGCTGGTCCGGCAAAAGGGAGTAGACCACATTATTGGGGAGCCCTTTTTCAAGGTTGTAGTTTTTAGTTGTCCTTCCTTTTAAATCGAGTACATCTATACCCTTTCCATTAGTGCCCACCCATAACCATCTGTCATTTTCAAGGTATAATGATTTAATGGCATTTGTGGAGAGATTGGGCATATCTTTCTCTGCATTGATTAATTCTGTATTGCCGTCCTCAAAATTGATATACATGACCCCCTTGTCCTCGGTGCCTACCCAAAGGTTTCCTTTGGAATCATTTGTTATGGCACGAATGTTATCGCTTATTAATAGATGCTTTTCAGAAGTGGTATGGTAATGTGAGACTACGTTGCTATTTTCATCTAACTGAAATAGCCCTTGATCTTGCGTACCCACCCATAACTTCTCCCATTTGTCCTTATAAATCACCCAAATGGTATTTGCGTTCACAGAAGTCACCTTCTTCAATTCGCCATGGGCACCCATAATCAATAGGCCGCCTTCTTGGGTCCCGATCCATAGCTTGTTGTCCCCATCATGGCATAGGCTCATAATCCTATCGGAAGTAAGATTGCTATTTTGGGTCGTAAAACTTTTCCATTGCCCTGATCTAGGATTGTATTGGGTAAGACCATGGCCAGAGGTGCCTATCCAAAAATTTCCATCGTCATCGGTCGTAATCGCCCTGACCACGTCAACATTTATATCGTCCGGCGTCTGGTCATTGGTAACTACGTTGAATTTTTCAAGATATTCGTCATAGTAAGAAACGCCGGACCCATCGGTGCCAAACCAAATAACACCTAGATAGTCCTCATAAATAGAAAGTATATCCTTATAATGGATTGTCCTTTCGTCATTTTTGTCAGGTAGAAAGTGACGAACTGTATTTTCATGTACTAGAAATAGACCTTGCCCATACGTGCCGATCCAAAGCCTATCTTTTGAATCTACCAACACGTCTAAAATATTCAGGTCCTCAGGTAAGGTAAATGTAATAACCCGTTCCAGTGAGACACTATGTAAAGTATTTTGAATTTCATACAATCCCCTCCCGTATGTGCTCACCCAAAGGCCACTTTCCGGTTTGGGCACTATTTTACTAAAGGTTGCCGCGGTACCACTTTCAGCTCCTGGGCTGCTAAATTCTAACTGGACTTTCCCTGTCGTTGTATTGAACAAAGTACATTTGTGGTCAGACAAAACCCATAAAAAACCCTTTTCAAGTTGTAAAAATTGCCGTATCCTGCTCCTTATGAGGGTTGGGGCGATATTAAAATTTTCAAATCGTGTGGAATCCGCATGTTTTTTGAAAATTTGACCTTGATCGGTACCCACCCAAAAGGTATTGTTGTCATCTTCATAAACGGTGTGCGCGTTTTCTATTTCTTCATATATATGGAATTGGGAATACAGTGGCGTATATTCTCTCAATTTCCCGTCCTGGGGAATGACCCATAATCCACCTTGTTTATCCGTATGGAGATATCCCAAATTACTGTAGTTTGGCCTGGTAATATCTTCAAATTGAAAAGAAAAATTTTGAAACCCCTTGCCATCAAATCTATTGAGCCCATCTTGGGTGGCAATCCATAGATAGCCAAGACTATCCTGTGTGATATCCACTACGCTGTTTTGGGAAAGTCCCTGTTTTACCGAGATATTTCTAAAAGATATTTGCTGTTGGCCAAATAAATTGCCTGTGGTGAACCAAAAAAGCAGTGGTACCCAATACCATTGATATACAAGTGGCCTTATATCTTTTATGATCTTTCCAATCTTAATGAAAAACTGAACTTTAAAGGTTGTTTTTATCAAAAATAGCATTTCTCGGTAGAACATTATGGCTATGGAGAAGTTTCCTTTGGTCTTTAGCGGCGCTGGTCCGTGAATTCATTAGACTTTGGGAGAACGGATAGAAGTTATCAACTTCGTTTGGCCATTGCGGAAAATCGTGGACCAGGGGAATTTTGGCAAAACATTGGTTGAGGTGGAATATTTACGGTTTTTAATTTGTTCACCACACGAATTAATTCACCAAAAAACATTGCTTTAGGTGAATTAACCCACTATTTGAAAAGAAGTCGACCGTTTGTTCTTTAATATAACATAGGCGTGAATGCCCCCTTCCCCGCCGGACCCGTTCAAGAATCTAAAAACATTAAAAGAAGGCATTCCGGCCAATTTCCAATTTCGGCCAGATCAAGCACTTTCCACATTGCCTACCATCCTCCTCAACCCACAACCCTGAAGATTAATTGATTTGGGATTATATGGTAAACAAAAAAGTTTGGAGGTATAGGTGACCTCCATCTGTAGTGTAGCCGACATGGCCGTTAGAGCATGTTTACGCTGGTTTGATTGAAGTGAAAA
>TARA_R110002020_G_scaffold93785_1_pt1 | contig 85944 bp, 90 predicted proteins | sample TARA_R110002020 | Tara Oceans TARA_R110002020 (sample SAMEA4396489) | marine metagenome | biome: Westerlies Biome; feature: [MES] marine water layer (ENVO:01000295) within the mesopelagic zone...; material: water (ENVO:00002006), including particulate matter (ENVO:01000060) such...
TACTAAGCAGTACCAGTGTGTTTGCTCAAAGTGATGCGACAAAAAAAGCCGATAAACATTTTGCTAAATTTCAATTTGTTGATGCTATTGAAGCTTATAACAAGCTAATTGAAAAAGGAGAAGGTAACGCTTACATATATTCTAGATTAGCAGAAGCTAATTATAATATCTTCAGTACAGAAGAATCTGAAAAATGGTATGCTAAGGCACTTGAAGCAGGCGCTTCTGAGCCAGAAATGCTATTTAAATATTCTGAAATGTTAAAAGCTAATGGTAAGTACGAAGCTTCTAATGTACAAATGGATAAATTTGCATCTATGCGTCCAGCAGATGATCGTGCTGTTATGTACAAAGCTAATCCAGAGTATTTATCAAAAATTTTAGATAAAGGTAAAAAGTTTAATGTACAAAGTTTAGACCTTAACAGTAATATGTCTGATTTTGGAGGTACACTTCAAGATGGTAAACTTTATATTACGTCTTCTAGAAATGCAAGCAGAAAAAACTACGGTTGGAATGAAGAGCCTTTCTTAGATATCTATGAATATACTGTTGCAGAAGATGGAAGTTACCAAGCAGAAAACTTATTAGATGGTAAAATTAATACTAAATACCACGAAGGTATTGTAAGCTTTACACCAGATGGTAAAACAATGTTTTTCTCTAGAGAAAGTTTTTTTGAAAACATCTACGAAAAAGACAGCGTGTCTAACACTAAATATAGTGTCTTACACTTATTTAAAGCTAAAAAAGGTAGTAATGGTTTCTCTGAAGTAGAAGCATTACCAATTAATAGCCAAAATTATTCTATTAAAAACCCAACAATAAGCCAAGATGGTTCTACAATTTATTTTGCAAGTGATATGCCAGGTGGATTTGGAAAGTTTGATATCTACAAAGCTACTTTAGACGCTAACGGAAATGTTGGTACACCTGTAAATATGGGACAAAAAGTTAATACAGAAGGACAAGAAATGTTTCCTTATGTAAGTAGTAATAACACCCTTTATTTTTCTTCAACAGGTCATTTAGGTCTTGGAGGTATGGATGTATTTTATACAAAAGAGATTGATGGAAAGTTAGCTCCAATACGTAATGTTGGAATTCCGATTAATAGTAATGGTGATGATTTTGCTTTTAGAATGAACGAAGAAACTGGAGAAGGTTTTGTGTCTTCAAATCGTGAAGGAGGAAAAGGAAGTGATGATATTTATGCTATCAAAAAATTACAACCATTATGTGATGTATTAATAGTAGGTACGGTTTTAGATGAAAAAACAGGTAAGCCAGTTTCAGGTGCATTAACAACATTAGTAGATGCAAATGGTAACGTTTTAGCATCTAAACCAGCTAATACTGATGGTAAAGTGGAGTATATTGTTGAGTGTGATACACCTACAGAATTAAAAGTTACAATGGAAGGTTATGAAAGTAATAAAGTAGCTGTTAAAGGAAGTAACGAAGAAGAAGTTGCTGTTACAGTTAACTTAAAACCAATTGAAGAGATTATTACTCCAGAACAAGTAGTGCTTAATCCAATATACTTTGATTTTGATAAATCTAATATTACTGCACGTGCTGCTTTTGAATTAGATAACTTAGTTCAAGTTATGAACAAGTATCCTGATATGGTAATACAAGCTACTTCTCACACAGATTTTAGAGGGTCTAAGCAGTACAACCAAGGATTATCTGAAAGACGTGCACAAACGACTATACAGTATGTGATTTCTAAAGGAATTGATGCTAGCAGAATTAGTGCTTCTGGACGTGGAGAAACAGAACCAGCAGTGGACTGTAAGCCATGTACAGATCAAGAACACGAACTTAATAGAAGAAGTCAATTTTTTATTACAAGTGGAGGTCCTAAAAAGTAATCTATACAATTAACAACCAAATTACAAACCATAAAAAAGCCTTACTGTAAGTAAGGCTTTTTTTTATTCTTATGTATGTAATTAAGGACTGATATTTAAATATATTATACATTAAATAATATTAAATGGATTTTATTTTTGATGTTTAATAGACTAAATATTAAGCATAAAAAAAGCCTTACATAGTAAGGCTTTTTGTTATTTAATTTGATTACCATCTTTGTCAACAAAATGATATTCAAGGTATGTGTAAGCATCTCTTGGTTGTATTTTAACCCATTTTTTGTGTTCAAAAAACCATTTTGAACGAATAGATGGAAAACCTTTTGTTAAAAAGGCTGCTATAAAAGGATGTGTGTTTAAGGTCACCTTCTTATAGTCTTTTTTAAATATTTGTTCTATGTCGTGAGTTATTTTAGGCACAATGTTAATTGGTGCTTCGACTTCTTCTCCATTAAAACTGTTAGGATTTTCCTCTCTGGTTTTAATATTCATTTCTGGTCTTACTCTTTGACGTGTAATTTGAATCAATCCAAACTTACTAGGAGGTAATATTTTGTGTTTGGCACGATCATCTTTCATTTCGTCACGAAGATGATTGTAAAGTTTTTTTCTATGTTCAGCAGTATTTAAGTCTATAAAATCTATCACAATAATTCCACCCATATCACGTAATCTTAACTGACGTGCTACTTCTGTAGCAGAGATTAAGTTTACTTCAAGAGCTGTATCTTCTTGCGAGTTTGATTTGTTAGATCTATTACCACTATTTACATCAATGACGTGAAGTGCTTCAGTATGCTCGATAACAAGGTATGCACCTTTAGCCATAGAGACCGTCTTACCAAAAGCAGTTTTAATTTGTCTTTCAATTCCAAATTTTTCAAAAATAGGAATGTTAGACTGATGTAATTTAACTATTGATTCTTTTTTTGGTGCGTATTGTTGCACGTAATCTTTAACTTGAGCATGTAAAGCTTCATCATCTACATGAATACCTGTAAATGTGTCGTTAAAAATATCTCTTAATATAGAAGAGGCTTTATTTAACTCACCCAATACTTTGGTAGGATGATTTGCTTTATGCAATTTTTTACACATTGCTGTCCAACGACTAAGCAAATTTTGTAAATCTTTATCTAGTTCGGCTACTTTTTTGCCTTCTGCTACTGTTCGTACAATAACTCCAAAACCAGGTGGAGTAATACTCCTTACTAAGCGTTTTAAGCGTTCTTTTTCTTCTTTACTCTCTATCTTTTGTGAAATAGAAATTCGATCAGAAAAAGGTACTAAAACAATGTATCTACCTGCTATGGATAGCTCTGAGCTAATCCTTGGGCCTTTAGTAGATATTGGTTCTTTAACTATTTGTACTAAAATAGACTGATTTGATTTTAAGACGTCAGTAATCTTTCCGTCTTTATCAATATCTTTTTCAAATGGGTAATCCTTTAAAGAAAAATCTTTTAGTTTACCTGTGCTTACACTTTTTGTGAATTTTAAAAGAGAGGACATTTTTGGTCCTAAATCATGATAATGCAAAAATGCATCTTTCTCATAACCAACATTGACAAATGCTGCATTTAGTCCTGGAACAGCTTTTCTTATTTTGGCGATAAACACATCACCAACCGCAAAGTTGTTCCCATCTTCCTCTTTATGTAATTCAACTAATTTTCCATCTTTTAATAAGGCAAAATCAACAGCTTCTGGACTAGATCTAATAATTAATTCTTTATCCATTTAAGGTTAATTTTTATCCATACAACTAGGTATAGATGGATTATACAATATATCTTACCTTTTTTTAAAAAATAAAAAAAGGTAAGATAATCACAGGATTTTTTAAATCCGTTTGAGTTTAAAAATACGCAAGGTTTTACATATTTATATTAAACTCTATTTTCAAAGAACGATAATTTTAATAAACCAAAAAAGTAGTTATATAAACTACTTTTTGGTACTATTTCTTCTTCTTGTGACGATTAGCACGTCTACGTTTTTTACGCTTATGCGTTGCAACCTTGTGTCTTTTACGTTTCTTACCACTTGGCATAGGGTTAATGTTTTTAAATTAATAATTCGTTTATAATATTTTTTACTTTACGTCTACGTTAGTTTTTACACCCTCTACAAATACTTTTGCAGGTTTAAACGCTGGTATGTTATGAGCAGGAATCTTGATAGTCGTATTTTTTGAAATATTTCTTCCTGTTTTTTCTGCTCTTGTTTTAATGATAAAGCTACCAAATCCTCTAAGGTAAACATTATCACCACCTTCTAAAGATGTTTTAACTTCTTCCATAAAAGTCTCCACAGTTGCCTGAACATCTCCTTTTTCTATTCCTAATTTTTCAGAAATCTTTGTTACTAAATCAGCTTTAGTCATTTTCTTTTCTTGTTTGCGTTATTAATTTTTCTAAGGGTTGGCAAATATAGGCATTTAATATTCAATATTTCAAACCTAATTCATTAAAATTTAATGCGATAAACTTTACTTTTGCTTTTCTTACTTTTTTCTAATAAATGAACTTTGCAAAACAATTAATTAATTGGTACACAGATAATAAACGAGATTTACCTTGGCGTAATACCACAAACCCTTATTATATTTGGCTTTCCGAAATCATTTTACAGCAAACACAAGTAGTACAAGGTCTTCCATATTACAACGCTTTTACCACTAATTTTCCAACTGTTTTTGACTTAGCTAACGCAGATGAGCAGGATGTGTTAAAGTTATGGCAAGGACTAGGCTATTATTCTAGAGCTAGAAATTTACATGCTTCAGCTAAATATATAGTAAATGAATTAGATGGACGCTTTCCGGACACTTTTAATGAAATTATTAAACTTAAAGGTGTAGGAGATTATACTGCAAGTGCGATTGCTTCTATTTGTTTTAATCACGTTACTGCAGTTGTAGATGGTAATGTGTATAGAGCATTGTCTAGGATTTATGGTATTTATACACCTATAAATACAGGTAAGGGGTTTAAAGAGTTTAAAGCATTAGCTCAACAATTAATTGATAAAAAAGAACCTGCAACTTTTAACCAAGCTATAATGGAGTTTGGAGCAAGATTATGTAAGCCTAAAAATCCAGATTGTGACAATTGCCCATTTAACACAAAATGTATCGCATTATCTAAAGCTGTAATTACGGATTTACCAGTTAAAATTAAAAGTGCTAAGGTTACCAAAAAGTATTATAACTTTATTGTTATACTTTCTACAGACGGAAATACAATACTAGAACAACGTACAGGAAATGGTATTTGGCAAAACTTGTATCAATTTCCTTTACTTGAAACAGATAAAGACACTTCTTTTTCTGAAATTGTAAAACAAATTAAACTTATTAATTACCTAAAGGACCAATCTATTGAGGTGTCATTGTATAATGAAAAAGCAGTGATCCATAAGTTATCGCATCAACATTTGTACACCAAATTTTGGATTGTAACGTTAGATAGCGCCTTGCCAAAAGGGATAGCGTTAGATAAAATTACGGATTATCCTGTGCCTATTTTGATAGGAAATTTTATCGAAAAATTTAATTTTTAAATCATTACACGTAGTGCTTCAATATTTTTTATTAAATTTATTTACATTGAAGCTTAAAGCTGTAATTTTGTATTAGAATAAAAACACAATTTATGTCAGGAACATTAAATAAAGTTATGCTAATTGGGCATTTAGGAGACGAAGTTAAAATGCACTATTTTGAAGGAGGTGGTTGCGTTGGACGTTTTCCTTTAGCGACTAACGAGACCTATGTTAGTAAGCAAACTAACGAGCGCGTAACAAATACAGATTGGCATAATATTGTAGTGCGTAATAAAGCTGCAGAAATTTGTGAGAAATATTTAACAAAAGGTGATAAGGTTTATGTTGAAGGTCGTATAAAAACTAGAAAATGGCAAGACGAATCTGGAATTGATCGTTATAGTACAGAGATTCAAGTGTCTGACTTTACCTTTTTAAGTACCAAGCGTGATCCGGAAGCAGCACCAACAACACCAGCTGCACAACAACAAGCACCAAAACCTGATACTCAAAAACAAACACCTTCTGCTTCTAGCGAAGATGATCTACCGTTTTAATAAGTGATTATGGACCCTGAACCCTCGAGTTTTTTAGCATTAGTAATTTCTGACAACATTAATATTGTACTAGGTTTTGTACTGTTAATTGTATTATTGATATGTTCTGCAATGATTTCTGGAGCAGAAGTCGCTTTGTTTTCATTAACTAAATCAGATCTTGATGACGAGGCATTACAAGGTAAAAAGCAAATTCAAATAATTTCAAAGCTATTAATTCGTCCTAAAAAATTATTGGCAACCATTTTAGTAGCTAATAATTTTATAAATATTGGTATTGTAATACTATTTGCTTTTTTAGGAAACTATTTGTTTGCAAGTATAAACTCTGCATTAGTTAAGTTTATAGTAGAAGTAGTTGTCATTACTTTTTTAATTTTATTGTTTGGAGAAATTTTACCCAAGATTTATGCCAGTCGTAACAATCTAAAATTTGCGACATTTATGGCCTATCCACTACGTGTCTTAGATGTATTATTTTCGCCTTTAAGTTTACCAATGCGAAGTATTACTTTAACAATTCATAATAGATTAGGAAAACAAAAATCTAATATAAGTGTCGATCAATTGTCACAAGCTTTAGAGTTAACTAGCGAGCATGACACTACTAAAGAAGAACAAAAAATACTACAAGGGATTGTAAGTTTTGGTAATACAGACACCAAACAAGTTATGCAACCTCGTATTGATGTTTTTGCATTAAATGTAGAGCAGCCTTACAGCGAGATTATTCCAGAAATTATAGAAAACGGTTATTCTAGAATACCAGTATATAAAGATAGTATGGATAATATTGTGGGTGTGCTTTACGTTAAAGATTTGCTGCCTTATATTGATAAACAAACTTTTGATTGGACTACATTATTAAGAGCGCCATTTTTTGTGCCAGAAAACAAAAAATTAGATGATTTAATGGCAGAGTTCCAAGAGAAAAAAGTGCATCTTGCTGTTGTAGTGGACGAGTATGGAGGGACTTCTGGATTAGTGTCTTTAGAAGATATTATTGAAGAGATTGTAGGAGATATTAGTGACGAGTTTGATGACGAAGACTTAGTGTTTTCAAAACTTGATGATAAAAATTATGCTTTTGAAGGTAAAACAGCATTAAAAGATTTTTATAAAATTATTAAGTTAGAAAACGATACAATTTTTGAAGATAATAAAGGTGAAGCTGAGACTATTGCTGGTTTTATTCTAGAAAATTCTGGAGGTTTTCCTAAACGAAACAGTAAAATACATTTTGAAAACTATGTGTTTACCATTGAAGCACTAGACAAAAAACGTATCAAACGAGTTAAAGTCACTTTACCATAAATAATAAAATATAGGCATATCACTATTGCTGTAGTAATTATACCATGAGACAATTAATAATTATTCTTTTAACTTTTGTAACATTAACAAGTTGTGGTAGCGACCCAATACCAAAGCCCAAAGGTTATCTTAGATTAGAGTATCCTCAGGCAGATTATAAAACGTATAATCAAGATTTGCCATTTGCTTTTGACAGAAATATGCTAAGTGATACCATAATATATAAGCCTTTACAAGATGATGTAAAAAGTTTTGGACTTAATATAGAGTATAAAAAATTAAAAGGAACCATTTACCTTACTTATAAGGCAATAGATGGAGAAGAACGTTTAATAAAATACCTTAAAAATGCTCAAAATTTTACACAAGAACACACAAAAAAAGCAGATGCAATTGAAGAGGTGGTTTGGGAAAATCCTGTAAATAAAGTGTACGGAATGTTTTATGAAGTTGGAGGTAATGCAGCATCACAATCTCAGTTTTACATTACAGATAGTATAAACCACTTTTTAACTGGATCTTTATACTTTTATGCTAAGCCCAACTACGATTCTATTTTACCAGCAGCTAATTATCTTCAAAAAGATATAAAACGAATAATGGAAAGTGTAGAGTGGAAGTAAATTGTTTTCTGGATAAATATTATAACAGAAACATCTAAAATTTGAAACAAAAAAAGCCTTGAGAAATCAAGGCTTTTTTTTGTGATAATGTTTGATTGTTACGCTTTTTTAGCTTCAGCACAACATGCTTTTTTACAGTCTTTAGCACAAGCCATTTTTTCTGCTTCTGTTTTATTAGCACATTTTTTCTTGCATTCTGCTGTTTTTGCTGCACAGTCTGCACAATCTTTTTTAGTGCAATCTGCTTTGCACTTCATTGTGCATTCTTTTTTTGCAGTAGAAAAAGCATCTACAGTATGCATGTCTTTTACTTTATACGTGTCTGCTACACTTGTAACTGTAGTTTCTAATGATGCAGGAGTAACTAACGCTTCGTCATATTCTACCATAGCTAATTCGCGATCAAAATCTACAGTTGCAGATTTTACACCTTCCATTTTAGCCATTTTTTTCTCAATTGTTTTTGCACAACCCATTGCACAAGTCATACCTTCAATTTTAAATTCAGCTTTAGCTAACTTAGCATTTGGATTAATTTCTGCTTTTTTTGTTACTTCTGTAGTTTCTGTAGCATTAGGAGCTGTTTTAACTTCTGGCTCAGCTTCGTTTTTGCAACTAAAAGTAACTGCTGCTATAGCAATTAGTACTAGTATATGTTTAAATGATTTCATTTTAATAAGATTTTATTATTGTGTTATAGATACAAAACTACTAAATATTATGCTTTATTGCTTTTTATATTGGATTTTTGTAACGTAAAATTTGGCTATGCAAAATAACAATACTACAAAATGGGTGTATTTACTTGTTTTGTCACTTATTTGGGGAACGTCTTTTATTTTAATTAAGAAGGCGCTATTGGGTTTAAATGCTTATCAACTAGGAGCTTTACGAACATTAATTACTGGATTGTTTTTATTTATTGCTGGTTATAAAAAGATAAGCCTGATAAAAAAAACAGATTGGAAATGGATAGCAATCTCGGGTTTTTTAGGGTCATTTATTCCTGCTTTTTTCTTTGCAATTGCCGAAACCCAAATAGATAGCGCTGTTGTATCTGTGTTAAATAGCTTGGTGCCTTTAAACACGGTTTTAATTGGTGCTGCTGTATTTAAAATAGCAAGTACTACTAAGCAGGTTGTTGGTGTTATTATTGGCTTTATTGGTACGTCTATATTAATATTAGAAGGTGCAGATTTAAATCCTAATCAAAATTATTGGTATGCTGGATTTGTTATCGCTTCAACAGTTATGTATGCTATTAACGTTAACATAATAAAACGTTACTTGCAAGAGGTTAAACCTTTAGCAATAGCAGTAGGTAATTATGTTGTTATTTTTATACCAGCTTTAATCGTTTTGGTATTTGCAGGTTTTTTTAATCTTGAAAATTTTAGTAACCCTGATTTTAACAATGCTATTGGATACGTTGTGATTTTATCCTTTTTTGGTACAGCTTTGGCTAAGGTGTTATTTAATACTTTAGTCCAAATGTCCACTCCTGTTTTTGCATCTTCAGTTACTTATATCATGCCTATTGTTGCTTTAATTTGGGGACTATTGGATGGAGAAAGTTTTAGTATTACCCAAATTATTGGAACTTTAATTATTTTGATTGGAGTTTATTTGGCTAATAGAAAAACAAAAAAAATCCGAAACCTTTAAGTTTCGGATTTTTAATTGATATGTATTAACTATTATTTAAAATCTGCTTCAGTAACTTCTTCGTTTACTTTTACATTTTTAAAATTCATTGAAATAGTTTGAGGACCAGCTATAATAGTTTGTCCGTAAGGAAATTTAACTCCGTTTACTTCAGAATAGTTATCGTATTTGATTGTAGTTGTCACTTCTTGGTCTTGTGCTTTAGAAGTACTTTCTACTTGACTTAGTAATCCTGTTTCAACATTGTAAAATCTGTAAGACGCTTTGTCGTTAGACATAACTTTTACTTTAAAGTTATCTTTACCGTCTATATCGACAATGCTTTCTAGGGTTACGTTAGCTAAATCAAATTTAGTTTCTGCAAATAATCCTAAGTCAGACTTTTTCTCATTGATTTCATCTTCAGAAAATGGCATTTTTTGACCTTGTTGTTCTCTGTAGCCTGTTGTGCCATCCCATTTTTGTTTCATTAAAGTTCCCATACCTTCTGCTGTCATCTCCATAGATTCTTTATTAGGATTTGTCATTGTTTTAGCTTCAACTTTTAATGCAATTGGAACACCTTCAATGGTAACATCTCCATTCATTTTTACAGTGTTTACTTTAGCAATATTTGCAGCACCACCAATAGCTGTTATGTGTTTGTCTAAAACAGATTTAGCTGTTACTCCGTCAGGAATTGGTTTAGAAAATTCTGGTTTTGCAACTGGATTTGCAAACTTGTCAAAATACTTAATTGGGACTCCTGTTTTTTCTAATCCAGGAATAACATCGCTACCTTTTCCAACTATAATTATTCTAGCGTTTTCTGGCTTAAAGTATTTGTTGGCCACACGTTGTACATCTGCAATAGTTACAGCATTAATTTTAGATAAATATGTTTTGTAAAAATCGCTAGGAAGTTTGTTTAATTTAATGCTTAGTGCATATCTAGCAATTGTTTGAGGACTTTCTAGAGCAAGAACAAAATCTCCAACATACTTAGCTTTAGCATTTGCTAATGCTTCAGCAGTAACAGGTTCGTTTTTAATTCTTTTAATTTCTTTTAAAGTCTCAATTACTGTACTATCTGTAACCATGTTTCTAACAGCAGTGCTAGCAGTAAATCTTGAAGCACCATAACGTGATGTACCAATGCTAGATCTTGCACCATAAGTCCAACCGTTAGCTTCACGTAAATTCATGTTTAGGTAGCTGTTAAAACCTCCACCTAATATTTTGTTTGCAATTAATACTGCATGATAATCAGGATTGTTCATCTCTAACTCAACATTGTTAGTTAAAGTAACATTTGATTGCACAGCATTTGGCATGTCCACAAAGGTAATTTGCGTGCTAGCTACATTAGGGTTTGGTTTAACTAGATTGGTTGTAAAATCAATTCCTTTATCCCATTTTTTAAAGTATTTTTTTACTTGCTTTTCTACAGTTCTAAAATCTACATCTCCAACAATAACTAAGTAAGCATTATTTGGGTTAAAATATTTTTGGTAGAAAGCTCTAACGTTATCTAATGAGATATTGTTTACCGTTTCTTCTGTTAAAAATTCACCATAAGGATGTTTAGTACCATAAGATAATGCGCTACCAACACGATCTGCTACTGCTTCAACGCTTTTTTCGTTGTTTTTTAATCCTTCTAAAAGACGTTCTTTTTCTTTATCAAATTCTTCTTGAGAAAATAAAGGATTCATTGCTGCATCTGCCATTAATTCTAAAATACGATCAGAGTATTTTGATAATCCACTAGCAAAAGCACCATCAGAGCTAAACCCAAGTCTAGCGCCTAAAAAGTCTATTTCTTCGTTAAAAACATCTTTACTAATATTTGTTGTACCATTTCCTAACATAGCTCCTAACATTGCAGATACACCTGCTTTGTCTCCTTCTGTAATTGGTTGGTTGTCTATTGTTAAAGAGTATGATACTCTTGGTAATTTGTGGTTTTCAACAACTAAAACTTTAAGTCCATTTTTTAGTTCAAATTCTCCAGGTACTTCTAATGTAATAGTTGGAGCTGGACCTGCTTTTGGTTGCTTAGATCTATCAAGTTGTGCCGAAGCAGAAATTGATATAAATAATACCGCTAATAAGGCTGTTATTTTTGTTTTCATATCTATTGAAATTTCTTTTTTTATTTATCGTCTTTCTTAGGAAGGTATTCTAAAACAACACGTTGGTTAGGATTTAGATACTTTTTAGCTACAGCTTGAATATCTTCTCTTGTAGCTGTTCTATAAATATCTATTTCAGAATTTATTAAATCTGTGTTACCGTATAACATATAGTTTGTTGCTAATGAAGCTGCAATACCTTGTACGCTAGAGTTAGAGTTTACAAATTGGTTTTCAAATTTATTTTGAAGTTTTTGAAAATCTTTTTCAGATATTAATTCAGTTTGTAATTTTACTACCTCTTCATCCATTTCTGAAAGCAAAGTTTCTAAAGAGGTTTCACCTAATGGTAAACCATAAATAGCATAGATGCTATAGTCTTTTTGAGGAATGTTAATTGCTCCAGCTTGTAATGCCATTTTTTGGTCATCAACAAGTTTTTTGTAAAGTTTAGAGGTTTTACCGTCACTTAAATATGTAGAAATCATATTTAAAATGTAAGAGTCACGCTCAGCAAAACCAGGTGTTCTGTATCCTGTGATTATTGCAGGAATTTGAATGTTAGGATCATAAAATTTAGCTTCTAAAGCTTCTGTAATTGGATCTTCCTTTTGGAAATTTCTAACAGGAACTTCTCCGCTTGGGATGTCTTCAAAATATAATTTGGCTAATCTTTTAGCTTCGGTAACATCAATATCTCCTGCAATAACTAAAGCAGCATTGTTTGGTGTATACCATTTTTTAAAGTAAGCCTGAAACTCTTCTAAAGTAGAATCATCTAAATCAGACATTTCTCCAATATTCTTGTTTTTGTAAGGGTGTTTTGAAAATAAATTGTCGCTTACAGCAAATAAAAATTGTCCGTAAGGTGAGTTGTCGTAACGTAATCTTTTTTCTTCCTTAACAACTTCATTTTGTGTGTCTACACCAACTTGGTCAATTACTGGATGTAGCATACGCTCTGACTCCATCCACAATCCTAATTCAAGGTTGTTAGACGGAAAAACTTCATAATAATAAGTTCTATCTAATGATGTGTTAGCATTATTGCTTCCACCATTAGAGGATACAATTTTAAACCATTCTCCACGATCAATGTTTTGAGTTCCTTCAAATAAAAGGTGCTCAAAAAAGTGAGCAAAACCTGTTCTTAGTCCTGTTTCAGGAGCACCTCCTAAATCTTTACCACCTACGTCGTACATAACGCCTACAGTTACTACTGGTGCAGAATTGTCTTGATGTAAGATAACGTGTAAGCCATTATCTAAATCAAACTCTTCGTAATTAACTTCTTGTGCTGTAGCGGTAAAACCAGCTAAAAGCAAAGCAGCTAATGAGAATAAACTTTTTTTCATGATTTGATTATTTAATTTATCAGTTTAAGTATTAGTATACTATTGTAGGTTTTTGTTACAACAGTTTTAACAAAAATAGCAATCCAACTATGTTTTAATGTCTAATTTGTTGAAAATTAACATCAAATTATAAAAAAATCATTTCATTTTCACGAAATTTAAAAGGATTATTAACCAATAACCATAAATTATCATGAAAAATATTTCCCTTCCAATAAGATTTGGGTTAGTAATAAGTGCATGTTTAATTGCCTTTTTTTTAATCTTAGCTCTTTTTAATTTACATACCAATCCGTTTTTTAGTTTATTTAATGGTGTTATAACAGGATTTGGTATTTATGAAACTATAAAGTATTATAAACTAGAACAAGCAGACAATTTTAGTTACACAGGTGGTTTTACAGTAGGTATTGTTGCAGGTTTTATAGCAGCTATTTTGTTTACTTTATTTTTTACCTTTTACGCAACAGAGGTAGATCCTGATTTTTTAATAAAATTATTAACTGTTTTTAAAAGCGATTATAATGTCCATATAGGTCTAGTAGCCTTTGTTGTTGCAATTATGGGCTTTGCTACAACGGTAGTTATAACCTTAACCTGTATGCAGCTTTTTAAAAACAGTAGAAATATGCCTCAAAATTGATAAAAGGTTTGTAGATTAATTAATTAGAAGTATATTTGCATCCGTTTTCTCAGGAAAATGAGATTATTTTATATAAACTAATTAATAAAAACGTTACGCTATGTACGCAATTGTAGAGATAGCAGGGCATCAATTTAAAGTTGAAAAAGACCAAAAAGTTTTTGTTAACCGTTTAGCAACAGAAGAAGGAGAAGCAGTGTCTTTTGACAATGTCCTTTTAATTGCAGATGGTTCTAACATTACTGTAGGCGCCCCAGCTATAGGCGGAGCACAAGTAAGTGCAAAAGTCTTAAAGCACCTTCAAGGTGATAAAGTTATTGTTTTCAAGAAGAAAAGAAGAAAAGGTTACCGCAAGAAAAATGGTCATAGACAAGCCTTAACTGAAATCGTAATTGAAAGTATAGTAGCTTCAGGAGCTAAGCCAGCAGCAAAAGCTGAAAAAGCTGCTCCAAAAAAAGAAACTAAAAAAGTAGAAGCTAAAGCTGCACCTAAAAAGGCTGCTAAAGCTACAGGTAAAGCTGACGACTTGAAAAAAGTTGAAGGTATTGGACCTAAAATTGCTGAAACATTAGTTGAAGCAGGAATCGCTACTTTTGCTGAATTGGCTAAAACTGATGCAGCAAAAATTTCTGAAATTATCGCAGGTGTACGTGGTAACCACGTAACTGACACATGGCCAGCACAAGCACAATTAGCTGCTGATGGTAAGTGGGATGAGTTAAAGAAATGGCAAGACGAATTAGATGGTGGTAAAGCTTAATTGCTTAACAACCTAAGTATAACAATTTAAAAACTTAAGATCATGGCTCACAAAAAAGGAGTTGGTAGTTCGAAGAATGGTAGAGAATCAGAATCAAAACGTTTAGGCGTTAAGATTTTTGGTGGACAAGCTGCTATTGCTGGAAACATTATCATAAGACAACGTGGTAATACACATCACCCAGGTGAAAATGTATACCAAGGAAAAGACCATACTTTACATGCTAAAGTTGATGGTTTAGTAAAATTTACAAAGAAAAGAGACAACAAGTCTTACGTTTCTATTGAGCCTTTCCAAGCTTAATAATTTTATTACCTAAAAAATTAAAACCCTTTCTATTTATTTAGAAAGGGTTTTTTGTTGTTTAAGTATGTCGTTTATAATTTTTAGATGATGGTTTGTATGTAAAATTAAAAAACGATTTACTCTAGTTGTGTTTACATGTCCAAATAAAGGATGATTAAAATAGGCGTTTTTATCTAAAGTGTTTATTTTATTAATATTCGATCTTGCATCTTCAATTTGAAGTACTAATGATTCTTCTGTTATTACTTTTGGTGGTTTGACATGTTTTGGTGCTTTAGCTTTTCCTCTTGGAAAAAAACCAAGTGTGAAAAATAATTTACCTAAAAAAGTAAAATTATTTAAATAAGTAGAAGGATCAGATTCTATTGATGCATTACATACGTTGTTAATTACTTTAAGGCTATGATCAATATGCCAAGCAATACTACCTTGTGATACTCTAGTATTAATAATTGTATAGTCTTTAATGTGTGACTCCAATCTGTCAAGTGTGTGATTTAATTTTTCTGAATTCATAAAATATATTTAAAAGGTAAGTTAATCATTTTTAAGGTTTATAAATAAAAAACCCAAACATTGCTGTTTGGGCTTTATTATAGAATGATTAACTGAGTAAAACTCAATATAACATTTTTAGTATCTGTAATGCTCTGGTTTGTATGGGCCTTCTACTTTAACACCAATATAATCAGCTTGGTAGTCTGCTAATTCTGTTAGCTCAACACCAATTTTTTCTAAGTGTAATTTAGCAACCTTTTCATCTAAATGCTTTGGTAACATGTATACGTCATTTTCGTATTTGTCACTGTTTTTCCAAAGTTCTATTTGTGCTAAAGTTTGGTTTGTAAATGAGTTAGACATTACAAAACTAGGGTGTCCTGTTGCGCAACCTAAGTTTACTAAACGTCCTTCGGCAAGTAAGATGATATCTTTACCATTAATGTTATATCTGTCAACTTGTGGCTTAATAGTGTCTTTAGTATGACCATAGTTTTTGTTTAACCATCCAACTTGGATTTCGTTATCAAAGTGACCAATGTTAGCGACAATAACTTTGTCTTTCATGGCTTCAAAATGCTCTGCACGTACTATATCCTTGTTTCCTGTTGTTGTGATAATGATATCACTGTTTCCAACAACTGTTTCTAGTTTTTTAACTTCAAATCCATCCATTGCAGCTTGTAAAGCACAAATTGGGTCAATCTCAGTAACTGTAACAATACTTCCTGCACCTTTAAAAGAAGCAGCAGTACCTTTACCTACATCTCCATAACCACAAACAGTAACACGTTTACCAGCTAACATAATATCTGTTGCGCGACGTATAGCATCAACTGCAGACTCTTTACAACCGTATTTGTTATCAAATTTAGATTTAGTTACAGAGTCATTTACGTTAATTGCTGGCATTGTTAGTGTACCATTTTTAACACGCTCATATAATCTGTGTACTCCTGTAGTTGTTTCTTCAGATAATCCTTTAATTCCTGCAGATAATTCTGGGTACTTATCTAACACCATGTTTGTTAAATCTCCACCATCATCTAAAATCATATTTAAAGGCTTACGGTCTTCGCCAAAAAATAAGGTTTGTTCTATACACCAATCAAACTCTTCTTCAGTCATATCTTTCCAAGCATATACTGCAGTCCCAGCTTCTGCTATTGCAGCAGCTGCTTGGTCTTGTGTAGAGAAAATGTTACAAGAACTCCAAGTAACTTCTGCACCTAAAGCTTGTAAAGTTTCTATTAAAACAGCAGTTTGGATTGTCATGTGTAAACATCCAGCAATACGAGCTCCTTTTAAAGGCTGCTCGTTTTTGTATTCTTCACGTAAACTCATTAAACCTGGCATTTCTGCTTCGGCTAAATTAATTTCTTTTCTTCCCCAAGCCGCAAGCGACATGTCCTTTACCTTATTAGGTACGTAAGCAACATTTTTTGTACTCATATTATTTGTCTCTTTTTTTTATAAATGAATGACCTTTGGGAATTAGCACTTAAAATCGTTAAATTCGCTTAACAAAAATGCATATTTCGCCTTAGGCTTTGCAAAGATAACTAATAGAATTCAGAATATTAAATGCCTCTATATAAAACCCTTAGTCCTAATTCACAAACTACTGTTAAAATCTGGAAGATTGAAGAGTCTTATGATCAGTTAATCAGTGATTTAGATTTGAGACCTGAAAGTTTAACTCGTGTGTTAAGTATGAAAAGTGAGTTGCACCAACGTGGTTTTTTAAGTGTTAGACATTTACTAAAAGCATTTGGATATACGGATCAAGATTTATTTTATGATGCTAACGGAAAACCTCATTTAAAAGATGGCAAGCATATTTCTATAACACATAGCTTTACATTTTCTGGTGTAATTGTTAGTGACAATGAAGTTGGTATAGATATAGAAAGACAACGAGATAAAATTGCTATTATAGCCAAAAAATTTGTTGAATATGAATTTAATTATTTAGACCAAAAGGCTTCAGATTATATTAACAAACTAACTGTTATATGGGGAATAAAGGAGTCTTTATATAAGTTGTTTGCTACTCCAGGTATGCTATTTAGGGAACACTTTTTGGTTATACCTTTTTCTATTATGGATACAGAAACCGTTTGTTGGATAGATTATAAAGGATTAAAAAAACGCTATAGTGCAAGCTTCTTAGAATTTGAAGGTTTTACTTGTGCTTATGTCATTGGTTAATGAGTGTTTACAACGACATACTTTCCGCGAAAGCGAAACAAGATAAATTATTAGCCATATTAATTGATCCTGATAAATTTAATCTTAAATTAATATCGCAATTTGCCGATAATATAAATGAATCCATAATAACCCATATTTTTGTTGGTGGAAGCACAGTAGAGGTGGAGGTGACCCAAAAATTGGTAAAAGCCTTAAAGCCTTTAACACGATTGCCTATTATATTGTTTCCTGGCGACGTCACGCAAATATCGCAAGATGCTGATGCCATTTTGTTTTTATCATTAATATCTGGACGTAATCCTAAATACTTAATAGAAAAACAAATTGAAGCTGTTTCAATTTTAAAACACACCAATTTGGAAGTGATTCCTACAGGATATATTTTAATTGAAAACGGAAAAGAAACAGCAGTACAAAAAGTAACTAATACTTTGCCTATTCCATCAATGCTACACAGCTTAGTCGCAGATACTGCCAAAGCTGGTGAGTTGTTAGGTAAAAAACTAATTTATCTAGAAGCAGGTAGTGGAGCATTGCAACCTGTACCTTTAGCGATGATAAAGTTTGTTAAACAAGATTTAAAAATTCCATTAATAGTAGGTGGAGGAATTAGAAATAAAACTCAGCTTCAGGAAGCCTATAAAGCTGGTGCAGATCTTGTTGTTATAGGTACTGCTTTTGAACAAAACCAAGATTTTTTTGAAGAATTAAAACTATAACCATGAGGATATCTGTAGATTTAACATTGTCACCATTAAGTAATGCTTATGAGGAACATGTTATTGATTTTATAAAAGCATTACGTGCTTCTAATTTTACAGTTTTAGAAAACCCGTTAAGCACTCAAATTTTTGGAGAATTTGACCAATTAATGCCTTTTTTAAATGAAAAAATTAAAGATTCTTTTTTAAATCAAGACATTTGTGTATTAACAATGAAGGTGGTAAAAACTGATAGAAGCGATTATGAACCAAATTTTTAATTTCTTTTTTGGACAATACTTTGAATATGACACTATAGATGTTGTATTAGAAATTATTGCAGTAATATTTGGTTTTTTATCTGTTTGGAACTCTAAACAAAATAAAATTTGGGTATTTCCAACAGGTATGATTAGCACTTTAATTTTTGTATATCTATTACTAAAATGGGGTTTGTTAGGTGATATGATGATTAATGCCTATTATTTTATAATGAGTGTTTATGGTTGGTATATTTGGACAAGAAAAGTAGATAGTCAACATGTAACACCCATATCACAAACAACAAACAAAGAAAAAAAAATTAGCATAATAATATTTATATCCACCTTGTTATTTGTATACATAGTTTACCAAATATTTGATAAGTGGACTGGTTGGGTGGCTTATGTAGATACTGTTACTACTGCCATATTTTTTGTCGGTATGTGGTTAATGGCTAGACGTAAAATTGAAAATTGGATATTATGGATTATTGGAGATGTTATTTCTGTTCCTTTATATTTTTATAAAGGATTTACCTTTACTTCTTTTCAATATTTAGGATTTACAGTAATTGCAATATATGGTTATTTAGAATGGAAAAAACACTTGAACAACAACCTGCAAACTGTGTAAAAATAGTTTTGTTTGGTCCAGAGTCTACTGGAAAAACAACATTGTCTCAACAATTAGCTAGACACTATCACTCGGTTTGGGTGCCTGAATACGCTAGAGAGTATTTACAAAATAAATGGAATAATCATCGTAAAACTTGCGAGTCAAAAGATTTGTTGCCAATTGCAGTTGGACAAATGACATTGGAGAACCAATTGGCCAAAAAAACTGATTCAGTTTTAATTTGTGACACAGATTTATTAGAAACTAAAGTATATTCAGAAACCTATTACTCTGGTACATGTGATCCTGTTTTAGAAAAATACGCCATTAAAAATAATTATGATTTATACTTTTTAACGTATATTGATACGCCTTGGGAAGCAGATGATTTAAGAGACAAGCCTGAGGAAAGAGAAGCAATGTTTGAAAAGTTTGAATCTGCATTAATAAAATATAATAGGCCTTATGTTTTGTTAAAAGGAGATAAAAAAACTAGATTACAATTAGCGACAAAACATATAGATTTATTATTAGCAAAACATAACGATGCAGTTTAACAGTTTAGACACTAAGTTTATTGAAAAAAAAGGGTTAACCCTTAAAAAAGTAGAGCAACAACTACAGTTACTTAAAACCGGATTGCCTTTTATTAATTTAGAGCGTGCAGCAACTGTTGGTGACGGGATACTTAAGTTTTCTGACGATCAATCCTTAGGTTTAATAGAAAATTATGATAAGCATAAAGATCAATTAAAAATAGTCAAATTTGTTCCAGCTTCTGGAGCAGCGACAAGGATGTTTAAGTTTTTGTTTGACTTTATCAAAGATTTTGAGCCTAATAAACAAAGTATAAATGCTTATGTCAATAAATTTAAAGCAGCCGATTTGTCTTTATTTTTTATAGGACTAGAAAAGTTGCCTTTTTATAACCTAGTGGTAACCTATTTAAAGGCTCAAAATAAAAATTATAATAAATTATCAAACGATGAAAAATTAGTAGCTTTTATACAAGCTATTTTAAATGAAGACCAATTAGCTTTTAGTGCTTTCCCAAAAGGATTATTACCGTTTCATAAGTACAAAGATCATTTGGCAAGCGCTTTTGAAGAGCACTTATTTGAAGCAGCATTGTACGCGACATCAAATGGTAAAGCTTCGCTTCATTTTACAATTTCAGAAAAACATAAAGAAAAGTTTGATGCTGAGTTTGCTAGAATTCAGCAAATAGTTGAAAGTAAAACCAATACTAAATTTGACATTTCTTTTTCATATCAAAAAGAATCTACAGATACCATAGCGGTTTCTACAAAAAATGAAATTGTTAGAGAGGATAACCAAGAGTTATACTTTAGACCATCTGGTCATGGTGCCTTGCTTGAAAATTTAAATGACTTAGATGCGGACATTATTTTTATTAAAAACATAGACAATGTAGTAGTTTATAAATATGAAGATGAAGTCGCAAAGTCTAAAAAGATGCTAGCTGGTTTGTTGATTAATATAAAAAAACAAGCGTTTAAGTATGCTAAAGATTTAGACACAAAACAATTGTCTCATGATGATATAGTTGAGATTGCAGAGTTTTTGATTTGTAAAATGAATGTTGTAATTTCTCCTGAATTTGAAAAATATTCTACAGCATACCAAATAGATTATTTAAAAAATAAACTAGATAGACCCATCCGTATTTGTGGAATGGTACAAAACGAAGGAGAACCTGGTGGAGGACCATTTTGGGTTAAAGATGAAGGTGCAAATCTATCTTTGCAAATAGTGGAATCTGCTCAAATTAACAAAAAGGATAAAGAGCAAAAAAGTATTTTAAAAAAAGCGACGCATTTTAATCCTGTGGACATCGTTTGTAGTACAAAAAACTATAAAGGCGAAACGTATGATCTTCAAAAATTTGTTGATCACCAAACAGCTTTTATTACTATGAAAACAAAAGTGGGTAAAGATATTAAAGCATTAGAGTTGCCTGGACTTTGGAACGGAAGTATGTCCAATTGGAATACTATTTTTGTTGAAGTACCTCTAGTTACCTTTAATCCAGTAAAAACGGTTAATGACTTATTAAAACCAACACATCAAGTCTTATAAAGTGTTAGACAAACAAGCTTTAGAAAAAGAATTTAACCTTAAAGCTATCAGAAGTTCTGGTAGTGGTGGTCAGCATGTCAATAAAGTTGCCACTAAAGTAGAGTTAAGTTTTTCTATAAATGATTCCGTAGTACTTACAAGTGACCAAAAAGAGCGTATTATATCCAAATTAGCAACTAGGTTAACCAAAGATCAGGTCTTATTAATGCAATGTGGAGATACTAGAAGTCAATTAAAAAATAAAGGTATTATTGTAAAACGTGCAATTGCTATTTTACAACAAGCATTACAAGTAGATCCAGAGCGTAAACCAACCAAAATCCCAAGAGCAGTTATAAGAAAACGCTTAAAAAACAAAAAACACAACTCAGATATAAAAGCTAGTCGTAAAAAACCAAAAATAGAGTAGTTGATTATATAAGTCTTAATTGTGTTTTTGCAATATTAATTATTGCGTATATTATTCTTTGAAAAAAAAATCAAGATTCGTATTTCATAAATCAAAATTCTAATCTACCTTTGCAGCGTTCTCAAAAAAGGGGTGCCTATATCGGCTGAGATCATACCCATTGAACCTAGAACAGGTAATGCTGTTTAGGAAATTTGAAACACATTTTTTGTGTTACTATGTAATGTATAGATAGTCTGTATATTACAAATTTTAATTAATAACAATTAAGAATAATTACCTCTTTTTATTCGATTAGTAATTTAATCGTAATGAAAAATTTATTTCTTTTTTTAACACTATTAGTGTTATCGGTCAGTGTTAATGCACAAGACAAAAAAACAGTTGAGTCTGACTCAACAAAAATCACAAAACTTGACGAAGTCTTACTATCTGCTACTAGAGCAAAAGATAAGACTCCTGTAGCTTTTTCTAACATCACAAAAGAAGAGTTAGAGTCCATAAATCTTGGTCAGGATTTACCAGTGTTATTAGATCAATTACCTTCCGTAGTAACAACAAGTGATGCAGGAGCAGGTGTTGGTTATACAGGGATTAGAGTTAGAGGTAGTGATGCAACACGTGTAAATGTTACTATTAATGGAATACCTTACAATGATCAAGAAAGTCAAGGTACATTTTGGGTAAACATGCCTGATTTTGTAAGTTCTGTAGAGGATATTCAACTACAACGTGGTGTTGGAACATCGACTAATGGATCAGGTGCTTTTGGTGCAAGTTTAAACTTAAAAACACTTAATCCATCTACAGAAGGTTACGCTACAACAACAAATGCTGTTGGTAGTTTTGGAACTAGAAAGCATAATATTAGTATTGGTTCTGGAATTAAAAATAATTTTTATGCTGAAGCTAGAGTGTCTAATATACAAAGTGATGGGTATATTGATAGAGCTAGAGCAGACTTAAATAGTTATTATACAGAGGCTGGTTTTGTTAATGAAAAAACATCCATAAAAGCTATTGTTTTTGGAGGGAAAGAAGAGACTTACCAGTCTTGGTACGGAACACCAGAAGCAGTTGTTAATAACGATTTAGAAGGAATTCAGGCTTTTATTGATAGAAATTATCCAAGTGATGCTGAAGCTGAAAATTTATTAAACTCAGGTAGAACATATAACTTTTATACTTACGATAACGAGATTGATAGTTACCAACAAACGCACTACCAATTACATGCATCACATCAATTTAACTCAATGTTTTCGGCTAATATTTCTGGAAATTTTACAAGAGGTAAAGGTTATTATGAGCAATATAAAGATGATGAAGAGTTAGGTGATTATTTTCCAAATAATGCAAATGCTTCAGATGAAGGTGATGTTATTAGAAGACGTTGGTTAGATAACAATTTTACAGCAATAGTATATTCACTTAATTACCAAAAAGACAACTTAAATTTGTATTTAGGTGGAGGTTATAATTCTTATAAAGGGGATCATTTTGGTGAAGTTATTTGGGATTCGTTTGAAACACCAATACCTGTAAGAAGCAATTACTATTTTAGTTATGGCGATAAGCAAGATTTTAATACGTACTTAAAAGCAGAGTACAATATCAATTCAAATTTATTTGCATTACTAGATTTGCAATACAGAACCGTGGATTATGAGTCTGTTGGAACTAGCTCAGATTTATTAGATATTAACGTTAAAAAAACATATAACTTTTTTAATCCTAAAATGGGATTAACCTATAGGATTAACAACTATAGTAATGTTTATGGGTCTTATGCTGTTGGTAATAGAGAGCCTAATCGTGACGATTTAACTAAAAATCCAATCACGCCTGTATCAGAACAATTACACGATTTTGAGTTTGGTTATAAATTACAAAATTCTAACTTTTACATAAACGCTAATTTATACTATATGGATTATAAAGATCAATTAGTATTAACAGGGGATTTAGACGATGTTGGTGACCCAATTAGACAAAACGTTGCTGATAGTTACAGAGCAGGTATCGAGATACAAACAGGATATAAATTATCTGATCAATTTAGGATAGATGCCAACGCAACATTTAGCCAAAACAAAATTAAAGCGTTTGATTATATTGTTTATGACACACAGTACGATCCTAATACATATGATACAGTATCTTATGAGGCTGTTGTAACAACCTATGAAGATACAGACATATCATTTTCTCCAAATGTAATATTTGGTAGTACATTAACCTACTCGCCAATTAAAAATGCTAACATCGCTTTATTATCTAAGTATGTTGGTCAACAATATTTGGACAATACATCTAGTGACAGTAAAAGTATGGATGGCTATTTTGTAAATAACCTAAATCTGTCTTACCGAATCAAACCAACATGGATTAAAGAGGTTGCTTTTAATGTGTTAGTTAACAATGTGTTTAATAATAAATACGTGTCTAACGGTTATACGTATAGCTATTTTTACAGACCAGAAAACTCTAATGATGCACCAATCACAGAAAATTTTTATTATCCACAAGCAACCACTAACTTTTTAGCAGGTGTAACCTTAAAATTTTAATCAATAATTTTTATAACAACCCTTTAAAAGCATCTCTAAATTAGAGGTGCTTTTTTAGTTGCTATACACTCTAATTACATTACCATTTGTTTCAACAAAGTAAGGTTTTAAGCTATATTGTCCAGTAGTACCATCAAAAGGAACTCCTCCACCAGCAATACTATAGCTATTCCCATCTTCACAATTACAAGTGGCAATGGTACCTTCAACATTTAAAATGGAGCAACCGGAAGGGACGTGGTTAGGATCTGTAATTTCAAATGCATAATAAGTATTACCAGTGTTGTAAATTACAATACCATTATAACCAAAACCATTAATAACAATACTGCCACCAGGAAACTGTAAATCATTATATTGTGGTAATGTTGTGTTTATTGAGTCAAAAGTGTCAAAATTAATATCAGGTATAAAATTATTGTTATTATCACCATCATCATTTTTTTGACAAGAGGTTACTAAAACAAAGCAGCATATTAATGTAGTTATAGACCTTAACATATAAATTTATTAATTTTTTAGGATTGCAATTTACAACAATTACAATGTTGAGTTAAATATTTTGTATATTTGTAAGACTAAATCTCGTGTCGACGAGATTTTTGTGTTTAACGCTAAATTGTTTTAGCGTCCTTTTATTTAAACGATAAAAATATGAGTAAAGTATCTTATTATACAGCAGAAGGATTAAAAAAGTTGCGTGACGAACTTAAGCAGCTTAAAGATGTAGAGCGTGTTAAAGCCTCTAAAGCTATAGCAGAAGCTAGAGATAAAGGTGATTTAAGTGAAAATGCCGAGTATGATGCAGCCAAAGAAGCGCAAGGTATGCTAGAAATGCGTATAGCAAAACTGGAAGATCAAATGGCTGGAGCACGTGTAATTGACGAGTCACAAATGGACACCTCAAAAATATTAGTTTTATCTAAAGTAAAAATCAAAAATCAAACCAATGGTATGGAGATGAACTATACTTTAGTAGCAGATGGTGAAGCTGATTTAGCCTCAGGTAAAATATCTGTAAACAGTCCAATTGGTAAAGGATTATTAGGTAAATCTGTTGGTGATGTTGCCGAAATACAAGTGCCAAGTGGCATAATTAAGTTTGATATTGTCGAAATTAGTAGATAATATTTAATTTTAATTATAACGCTAAAGCGGAAATATATAAAAATGTAAATTTTTTGAAGATTCCTGTTTATTCTGAAACAAATTTCAGGTTAGCAGGAATCTTTTTTTATCTTTAGTTTTTAAACCGAAACAAATATGTCATCCATTTTCACAAAAATAGTTAACGGAGAAATTCCGTGTTATAAAGTAGCCGAAACTGAAGATTTTTTAGCCTTCCTAGACGTTAATCCAAATGCTAAAGGGCATACCTTATGTATTCCTAAAAAGGAAGTAAACAAAATTTTTGATTTAGATGAAGCAACGTACACTGCCTTAATGCTATTTTCTAGAAAAGTAGCAATAGCTTTAGAAAAAACAGTGCCATGTAAACGTGTAGGAGTAAGTGTAATTGGTTTAGAAGTACCACATGTACATATACATTTAATACCATTAAATACAATGGAAGATGCACGGTTTATTAATAAAGTAGCTTTACAAAAAGAAGATTTTGAAGCTTTAGCAAAAGCAATTGCTGCTAATTTATAATTGGTAAACTATAACGCTTAGTATTGCAGCTATTAAGATGGTAACTGCTCCAATTAAAATCCAAAATAGACTTTTATATTTTTTAGATGATTTTTTTGGTTGGAAAGCTTTCATTTGGTAGTCATAAACGCGCTCAATGTCGTCTGTCCAACGTGCAGGATAAATAGTTGTATTGCAAACAGTACAATGCATTTCAGTGTTCACCTCTTGTGTAATACTTTTATAAAAAGCAGTCTCAATAAAACGTTGTTTAAAGGTTAATTGTAAACCTTTGGTACTAAAGCACTCTGGACAATTATTGTTTAAATCAACGGTATTTATTGTAAGTAATCTATCAGACATTTATATTGTTTTTAGGCTAATCTGCATAGTGGTACCTTTACCTTTTTCAGAGTTTAAAACTTTTATACGACCATTATGGAAGTCCTCTACAATTCGTTTTGCCAATGATAAGCCAAGTCCCCAACCACGTTTTTTAGTTGTGTAACCAGGCTCAAAGATAGTATTAAATTCGTTTTTACTTATTCCTTTTCCTGTATCTGTAACAGTTATTTTTACACGTTGTTCTAACTGTGTGATACTGACCTGCAAATTACCTTTTCCCTTCATGGCATCAATTGCATTTTTAACTAAGTTTTCAATTGTCCAACCATATAATTGGGTGTTTAAATTAACATATATAGGATGTTCGGGTAATTTAATGTCAAAATTTATAAGTCTAGATGATCTAGTTTTTAAATAATCATAAGCCTCCTTAGTTTCGGAAACTATATCTACTTTTTCTAATGTTGGAAGCGACCCTATTTTACTAAATCGCTCTGTAATAGTTTGTAAGCGACTAATGTCTTTTTCAATTTCTTTTATATATTCAGGATTGGTGTTTTCGCCTTTTAAAATTTCGGTCCAACCAATTAATGACGACAACGGAGTCCCGATTTGATGTGCAGTTTCTTTAGCCATCCCTGACCATAATTTATTTTGAGTAGCAATTTTAGAACTGCGATAAAAAAAGTAAACCACAGCTCCAAATAAGACAATAATCAATAATAGTGCTAATGGATAATATTTTAGTTTATTTAAAAGCGGAGAGTTTCCGTAGTAAAGTGTTCCAATAGCTTCATCGCTATTAGTTTTATTATTAAAATAAGATAATGCAATCGGATTATTTTCTTTTTCAAACTGTAATTTGCTTTTTCTTAAAAAAGCATCTACATTTTTAATTCCTAAGGTGTCAAGATTATTAAAGCTACTAATTTCTCCTTTAGGAGATACTAAAATCATTGGTGTGGTTGAGGTAGAGTCTGTAATTATAAAGGTTGTGACATTGTTTACTTCGCCATCCAAACCGTTTTTAAAACTATTTAAAAAATCACTTTGTGCATAAGACCACGTTTGCATTTTTCTGCGTTCTTCGGCTTTAAACTTCTGAAAAAACACATAGGTATTCCATAGTATTAAAGATATAATAGCAAATGAAGCAATAATAATTATCCAGCGGATTAGCTGACGATGTTTTGTAAAAAACATGATTGTAAGTTTTTGGTGTTAATATAATGCAATTCTGTTAATAATATTGTGGAGGTTGGTTACTAATTGCCTTTTAGTTGACTGACAGATTGTGTATTTTTGTAGTAAATAAAACACGACTATGTTATCTTTTACTCCACAAGAATTTTCTACTGCTAAACTACATAGCTATTTGCTTAGTGCTGTGGCACCTAGACCAATTGCTTTTGCTAGTACAATAGATGCAAATGGAAAACCTAACTTATCACCTTTTAGCTTTTTTAACGTATTTAGCGCTAATCCACCAATATTAATCTTTTCGCCAGCAAGACGCGTTAGAGATAATACTATTAAGCATACTTTGGTTAATGCAGAAGCCACTAAAGAGGTTGTTATTAATGTTGTTAATTATGATATTGTACAACAAATGTCTTTAAGTAGTACAGAATATCCAGAAGGTGTAAACGAGTTTGAAAAAGCTGGTCTTACCATGTTAAAATCAGATTTGGTAAAACCATTTAGGGTTGCAGAAAGTCCTGTGCAAATGGAGTGTAAAGTCAATCAAATTGTACACCTTGGTGAAAACGCAGGAGCAGGTAATTTAATTATTTGTGAAGTTGTTAAAATGCATGTGTCAGAGGATGTTTTAGATGAAAATGGTGCAATTGATCAAAATAAACTAGATTTAGTATCTAGAGCAGGAGGTAGTTATTATAGTAGAGCAAAATCTGGATTTTTTGAAATTCCAAAACCCTTATCAACCCTTGGTATTGGTGTTGATGCTTTGCCAAAAGCTATCAGAGAAAGCGCTATTTTAACAGGTAATGATTTAGGTCTTTTAGGAAATGTTGAAAACTTACCTGAGGAAAATAGCATTCAGGCTTTTAAAAACCAACATAATTTAAGTTCTTTGTCGACTGAGCAAAAACATAAAAAGGCTAAAGACTTTTTAAGTTATAGTGATGTAGAAAGCGCTTGGAAAGTGTTGTTATCGTAAAGTTACGATATTTAATTAGACGAATATTTAATAATTATATAGAAAATGGAAGTACAAGGTAAAGTGAAGCTAATAGGAGAAACGCAAAGTTTTGGTAGCAACGGATTTAGAAAAAGAGAATTAGTAGTAACTACTGAAGAGCAGTATCCTCAACATATTTTAGTAGAGTTTGTTCAAGATAAATGTGATTTATTAAACAACTATCAAGTAGGGCAAGATGTTAAAGTAAACATCAATTTACGTGGTAGAGAGTGGGTTAACCCTCAAGGTGAAACTAAATATTTTAACTCTATCCAAGGTTGGAGAATTGAAGGAGTACAAGCAGGAGCAGCACCTCAAGGTATGCCAGAAGTGCCACCAGCTCAAGCTTTTGAGCCAGCTAGTAATGTAAAAGATGAAGATCACGACGATTTACCGTTTTAGGTAATAATCAGTCTTATATACAGTAATTTTGTACTGTGTAAAATATTTAAACCTCATGACTTTTGTTTTGAGGTTTTTTTTTATAAAAAAAAGCCTTGTGGTTAAACAAGACTTTTTAGATTAGTGGGTTTCAGTTTGTCTTTAAGTTATAAATTTTAAAAACATTATTAAACTAATTATCAATATAAAGACTACATAAATATCTAAAAAATAATTTTAAATTCGTACAAATCCCTGATATTTAACGTTATAAATTTAAATCATACTGCTTTTTGTAGTTTTTTTAAGTCAATGTCATTTTTAATCTCTAAATTAAATTGTTGTAAATGGAATTTTTAAATAGTGATAATGCGTTTCCAGATGTTACTAAAGCATCAGAGGATGGTCTTTTGGCTATTGGAGGAGATTTAAGTGCCAAACGCTTGTTAAATGCCTATCAAAATGGGATTTTTCCTTGGTTTGAAGATGACAATACAATTTTATGGTGGTCTCCAGATCCCAGATTTGTATTGTTTCCAAAAGATTTAAAAGTGTCTAAAAGCATGAAGCAAGTCATACGTAATACAGACTTTGTTGTGACAGTTAATAAAGATTTTAATGCTGTAATAGTTGCATGTGCAGCTGCAAAGCGACCTGGTCAAGATGATACTTGGATTACTAATGGTATGATTGAAGCCTATACTAACTTACATCAATTAGGTTATGCCAAATCTATTGAGGTGTGGTTAGATAATACCCTTGTTGGTGGATTATATGGTGTGGATTTGGGTAATGGAGTCTTTTGTGGAGAAAGTATGTTTACTAAAGTTAGTAATGCTAGTAAAGTAGGATTTATAAGTTTTATTCAAAATACCAATTATAAGCTTATAGATTGCCAAGTATACACTAATCATTTAGAAAGTTTAGGTGCGATTGATATTTCTAGAGATCAGTTTTTAAAGTATTTAACTTAAACCTCGTTGTATCTAAAACAATCTACTTCATGGTCATTTACCATGCCTACAGCTTGCATAAAAGCATACATAACGGTTGATCCTACAAACTTAAATCCTCGTTTTTTTAAATCTTTGCTTAAGGCATCACTTACAGTAGTATTTGCAGGAGCATTTTTGTAATACGCTACTTTGTTTTTTACAGGACTATTGTTTACAAAAGCCCATAGATAAGTACTAAAACTCCCAAATTCTTTTTGGATGTCCATAAATAATTGCGCATTAGTAATAGTGGCATTTACTTTTAATTTATTTCTAATAATGCCAGCATTTTGTAATAATTCAGATTTTTTGTCTTCATTATAATTAGCTATTTTCTTGTAATCAAATTGATCAAATGCATCAAAAAAATTGTTTCGTTTACGTAAAATTGTAATCCAACTAAGGCCAGCTTGAAAGGTTTCTAGAATTAAAAACTCAAAAAGTGTAGCGTCATCATATACAGGTTTTCCCCACTCTTTATCATGGTAAGCTTCATATAAATCATCTCCAACGCACCAACCGCATTTATGTTTTTTCATTTTGTTTCGTTTTTCGATATTCCTTTATGCTAATTAGTAAGTATATAAGGACTATTACATGTCTTAAATCAAACAAGTATAGGTTTTTAAATATATGGTAATTTGGAATTAAATTTAAACTTTTACAAGCCAATAAACTAAAATAACCAACAAATAAAATAGGTTTAAAGGTTCTTAAAGTTAACATTGTAAGGAAGTTTTAATAATGTCTACTAATGTAACAACAGTAACTTATAAATCATAATAGTTGCTGTATTTTTGTACTATGGAAACACTTAAAAACACAATTATCAAACAAATTATACAAGATGGATTAGATAATAGCATGAGCTATGTTGAGTATAGAGAATTAGTTATGACTAAAGTCGAAAATAACTCCAATACAGGTCATGAGGTTACTGAGGCTTTGACAAATTATACTATGCTTAACAACAAGCGCATGAAGCGTTGGGATAAAACAATTAAGATAGGAGAAGGTGTTGCTGATGCTATAAAACATAAAAAGTTTAACCAAACTTGGATTGTCATTACAGAGAGTTGGTGTGGTGATGCTGCACACGTGATACCTGTAATTAATAAAATTGCTGAATTAAATGAAGGTATTAACTTTAGAGTTGTACTAAGAGATGATAATGAAGCGTTAATGGATCAATTTTTAACCAATGGATCTAGATCTATAGCTAAGCTAATTATTTTAGATACCACAACTAAAGATGTTATTGCAACTTATGGTCCCAGACCAAGTACTGCAACGTTGTTGGTAAATGATTATAAAGCAAAGCATGGTATTTTAACACCAGAGTTTAAAGAAGAATTACAACAATGGTATAATAAGGATAAAGGACAAACGGTCATTGCTGATTTAGTCACTTTAATTAGCTAAATTATCCATCTATTCTCTTTTTTACTAAAAGGGAATGCATTTATTTACCTTTAAATTCAAAGGTAATAGAGCCTAATTGTTTTGCTTTTTCAGAGGTATTAAACTTAGCCTCTTTTGCATATTGTAAAGCGTGTTCTTGCAGGCATACATTGTTAGAGGTGGATGCGTTATTTATGTAAGCATCAATAACATGACCATTACTATTTACAGTTATGTTAACCACAATTTTACCTTGAGCGTCGCATAAGTAGACGGGAATTGGTAGGGATAGGTCTATACGTCCTTTTAATGAATAGTAAATAGAACTGTTAGTGTTTGCCACATGACTTTGTTTTACGCTTTTATTTTGAGAGCGTTTATTAAGTATTTCATTAACACTATTAAAGCTTGTTAATGTCTTTTCAGAGATTGCAGAATGACCATTATTTGCTTCAGAAGATTCATCGCTTTCGACTTTATTTTTATAGGTTTCTAATTTTGGATTGGTATAATCTTCAGGAGGAGCTATTGGTTTGTAGGCTTGAGCGTCATGTTTATAATTTTCAGTGGTATTAAAGGCCTTGTTAGTTGCTTTTTTAGTGTTTTTAGTTGGTGTTAATTCTGTTTCATTTTCAATAACATCTTCAACTTTTTCAATAGCATATAAAGTCTCGGTAACCGTTATATTTGTTTTAAAAATAGTCACATTCAATACAGATAGTATCAGTGTACCTGAAATTAATAATGTTATAGCTAACGCTTTATGAGAATTTTTAAAAGACATGTATTACAAACGATTAATAACTAATAGTTAGTGTTGTATATACGTTTGCAAAGTATAAAAAGACGTGTTTTAATCCTTTTTTGGGAGGTTTTTAATAAAATCGTCAATAGAAAGTCCTTTTTTAACATCAAATTCACCAATTTTAGTGCGACGTAATACAGACAAATGACCGCCAGAGTGTAATGCTTTTCCAAAATCATTAGCTAAAGATCGTATGTAAGTACCTTTGCTACAAACAACCCTAAAGTCAATATTTAATCCATCAATTTTTGTGATTTCAAATTCTTGAATAGTAATTTTTCTAGATTTAATGTCAACCGTTTCACCAGCTCTAGCATATTCGTAAAGACGTTTTCCCTCTTTTTTCAATGCAGAAAATATTGGAGGATATTGATCAATCTCTCCTATAAACTGTGTTGTGGTTTGGTGTATTAAATCTTCGGTAATGTGACTAGTTTCAAAAGTTTTATCAATTTCGGTTTCTAAATCGTAAGAAGGTGTTGTGCTTCCTAAAACAATAGTACCAGTATACTCTTTAATTTGACCTTGAAAAGCGTCTATCTGCTTGGTCATTTTACCAGTACATATAACTAATAAACCTGTTGCCAAAGGGTCTAAAGTCCCAGCATGACCAACTTTAATTTTTTTAATACCAAAGGCTTGACGGATTTCCCAACGTAATTTATTGACCACCTGAAAAGATGTCCATTGTAATGGTTTGTCAATAAGTAAAACCTGTCCTGCTAAATAGTCTTCTTTAGTCATTTACTTAGTTTGAAATTGCAAATGATATTGCGATTATACCAACAATAGCGCAGTAAATAGCAAAGTATGAGAGCTTACTTTTTTTAACCAAGCTAATCATCCATGTGCAAGCAAATAATCCTGCGACAAAAGCAGCTATAAATCCAGCAGATAAGGCAGTAATATTTTGACTGTCAAAATTTAAATCACCTCCTAAAATGTCTTTTGCAATTTTACCAAAAATTAAAGGCACAACCATTAAAAATGAAAATCTTGCAGCTTTAGTTTTGTCATTACCTAATAATACTGAAGTAGATATAGTTGCTCCACTTCTAGATATACCAGGCAACATAGCAATTGCTTGAGATACACCTATTATAAGTGCGTCTTTAAAGGATACGTTTTTGTTTGTGTTTTTTGCTTTATCTGCAAAAAATAAAAGAACAGCTGTAACTAGTAACATACAACCTACTAATAGGATATTGCCACCAAAAAGTTGCTCTAATTGTTCTTCAAAAAACAAACCAACAAATGCAGCAGGTAGCATAGAGATTGCAATTTTTGTTACAAATTTGGTGTCGTCATTCCATTTAAAGGATAAAAATCCTTTTATAATCTCTAAAATATCTTTTCTAAAAATAACAATGGTACTTAAAGCAGTAGCAAAGTGAAGGACAACAGTAAATAGTAAACTTTCTTCAGGAATACTTTTATCGCCTAAAATGGCTTTGCCTATTTCTAAATGACCACTTGAAGACACAGGAAGAAACTCAGTTAATCCTTGTACTATACCTAATAAAATTGAATCGAAAATATCCATGTTGGCAAAAGTATTAAAATACTATGACCAAATGTTATATTGAAGTTGAAATTTAATACTCAAATTTCGATATACTAAAAACAAAAGAGAATGTTAGTCCGTTTTAGGCTTAGATAATATAGCATAGACTTGTATTCCAAAGCCAATAATAACTAAAGCAGGAGCCAATCGGATGCGTCTCCAGCTAAAAATAGCATCACTAAATACGTTTGGGTCATCGCTACCACCTCCAGACATTAATATAAAGCCTAAAGCAATGCAAGCTAAGCCAATAAACATAAATTTATAGTTGTGTTTACCAAAAACTAATTCGGTTTTTAAACTGTTTTTATTGTTTTTTTTGCTTTCTCCCAAAGTATTGTTTGTGTTGATTTACGACAAATTTAAACTATTTAAATTAATCGTAAATAAATTTTGTTTGATGTTTTTTAATAGTCACTTTATCAGTGTGCGCTACTTTAGTTTCAAATTTACTAGTTGTAGTTGCTAAATAAGCAACAATTGCAACCATACCTATTAATACAAATGTGATTCGTTTCATAAACATTAGTTTTAGATTTATTAATCATTTTAAAGTATTAGTTGGTCAATAGTGCGTTATTTTTTGGTTAAGTAAATATAACGTGCTAAAGTGCAAAGTATTGTTAACGCTTTAGTTAAAAGCTGTTAAATTAATACAGTTGATCGGTCTTTAAATTTAAAAAACGTTGTGTTGCAAAATGTGTACTTATCCAAGTAATAAGTATACCTAATAAAAAGATTACTAAAAATAAACCACCTATTAAAACAGGGCTTTGACGTAAAACTAATTCTGGAAAAGCTTGGTCTACGTAATACACGATAAAGCCTAAGCCTACTAAAGCAAGGATAGCACCAAGTATACCTAGTTTAATGCTTTTCCATACAAAAGGTCTGCGTATAAAGCGTTTGGTGGCTCCAACCATTTGCATAGTTTTTATAGTAAATCGTTTAGCATAAACAGACAGTCTAATACTACTATTAATAAGTAACACTGCAATTAAAGTAAAAATAGCACTTAGTAATAACACCCAAAAGCTAATTTTTTTAACGCGACTATTCATTAAGGTTACTAAGTCTTTGTCATACCTAACTTCTTCAACAAAACCTTTTTCTAGTGCAGTTGCAGCTAATTCTTCTAACTTATCAGATGTTACAAAGTCTGCTTTAAGGTTAACATCAATATTATTTTGTAAAGGATTAAATCCTAAAAACTCCATAAAATCCTCACCATTTTCTGCTTTCATAGACTCTGCAGCTTGTTCTTTAGAGATGTATTCGGTAGATTTTACATAATCTGCCAATGCTAAACTTTTTTCAAGTTGCTTGACTTCGACATCTTTTGCGTTATCTTTTAAATAAATGGTAACCGTTACTTGCTCTTTAAACAAGTCGGCTACTTTTTTAGCATTAAGGACTAAAAGACCTAAAATACCTAATAAAAATAAGACTAATGCAATACTTAGTACTACAGAAAAGTATGAAGAAATTAATCTACGTTTTTGATATCTTTCAAAAGAAGAGCTCATAAATTGATGTTAGTTTATAATGTAAAAATATAAAAGAAATTGAAATCCCTTTGATTTAGAACGTCAAACTTTTAATAGTCTTATAATAAGTTTAAATTTGTTGCTTAATTAAGCTGTAAAACACAAAAATGCAATACCATTTTAACGACATCGAAGCCAAATGGCAAAAATATTGGGCAGAAAACCAAACATTTAAAGCCTCAAATTCTAGTGACAAACCAAAATACTATGTTTTGGACATGTTTCCTTATCCATCTGGAGCAGGATTACACGTTGGTCATCCATTAGGTTATATCGCGTCAGATATTTATGCACGTTATAAACGTCATAAAGGATTTAATGTATTGCATCCACAAGGTTATGATAGTTTTGGTTTACCAGCAGAACAGTATGCTATTCAAACAGGTCAACATCCTGCAATCACTACAGAGACTAATATAAAAACCTACAGACGTCAACTAGATCAAATTGGATTTAGTTTTGATTGGAGTCGTGAAGTCCGTACATCAAGTCCAGAATATTACAAATGGACGCAATGGATTTTTATTCAGTTATTTGAATCTTATTATTGTTTTAATGATAATAAAGCAAAAGATATAAAGGAGTTGATTTACGTTTTTAAATTAAACGGAAATTGTCCAAAAGAATCTGGATTAAATGTCGCTTGCGATGATAATATCGAAACATTCTCAGCTGACGATTGGAATGGGTTTTCATTAGAAAAACAACAAGAAATATTATTAAAATATAGATTAACGTATTTAGCCGAAACTGAAGTTAACTGGTGTCCTGCTTTAGGAACCGTTTTAGCAAACGACGAGATTGTTAATGGTGTGTCAGAACGTGGTGGACATCCAGTAATAAGAAAGAAAATGACGCAATGGAGTATGCGTATTTCTGCTTACGCAGAACGTTTACTACAAGGTTTAGAGACTATAGATTGGACAGAGTCACTTAAAGAAAGTCAACGTAATTGGATTGGAAAATCTGTTGGAGCAAGTGTAACTTTTAATGTTATTCCTTCTGTCTCGTCGAGCGCAGTCGAGACGTATCATAAAATAGAAGTCTTCACAACAAGACCTGATACTATTTTTGGTGTTAGTTTTATGACGTTAGCTCCTGAGCATGAGTTGGTGCAAACCATAACAACACCAGAGCAAAAAGCAGATGTTGAGGCATACATATTAGCAACTTCAAAACGTAGCGAGCGCGATCGTATGGCAGATGTAAAAACTATATCTGGTGTATTTACAGGTGCTTATGCAGAGCATCCTTTTAGTAAAAAACCAATTCCAATTTGGATTGGAGATTACGTTTTAGCTGGTTATGGTACAGGAGCAGTAATGGCTGTGCCTTGTGGTGATCAACGTGATTACGACTTTGCAAAACATTTTAATATACCTATTCCAAATATTTTTGAAGGAGTAGATATTAGCGAAGAAGCTTATGTGAGTAAAGACAATGTTAAGATTGCAAATAGCGATTTCCTAGATGGAATGAACTATAAAAAAGCATCTAAACGTGCTATTTTTGAGTTGGAGCAATTAGGTCAAGGCGAAGGAAAAACTAACTACAGATTGCGTGATGCAGTATTTTCTAGACAGAGATATTGGGGAGAACCATTTCCAGTATACTACGTTAACGGAATGCCGCAAATGATTGACAAACAACATTTGCCAATAACACTTCCAGAAGTAGAAAAATATTTACCAACCGAAACTGGAGAGCCACCTTTAGGTCGTGCAGACATTTGGGCTTGGGATACTACTACAAATACTGTAGTTAGCAACGATAAAATTAATAATACAACTATACATCCACTAGAGTTAAACACCATGCCAGGTTGGGCAGGAAGCTCATGGTACTTTTTCCGTTATATGGAAGAAAAAGCCAATAGAGGAGAAGACTTTGCAAGTAAAGATGCACTTAACTACTGGGAAAACGTAGACCTTTATATTGGAGGAAGTGAGCATGCAACAGGACATTTATTGTACTCTCGTTTTTGGGTGAAGTTTTTAAAAGATAGAGAATTTGTTGGAGTAGAAGAACCTTTTAAAAAGCTAATTAACCAAGGGATGATTCTTGGGACTAGTGCATTTGTTTATCGTGAAGATGGTACAAATACCTATCTGTCTAAAGGATTAATTAATGATAAAAAAGTAGCACCTATTCACGTAAAAGTGCAATATGTTAATGCTTCAGATGAATTAGATATCGAAGGATTAAAAAATGATGGAGAATTTGGTGAAGACTTTAAAGATGCAGAATTCATATTAGAAGATGGAGTTTATAAAGTAGGTCGCGAAGTCGAAAAAATGTCTAAATCCAAATACAATGTCGTAAATCCAGATAATATTTGCGAGCAGTATGGAGCAGATAGTTTACGTTTATACGAAATGTTTTTAGGACCTTTAGAGCAAGCTAAACCATGGAATACTGCAGGTATTACAGGTGTGCATGGATTCTTAAAAAAACTATGGAAGTTGTATGTTGGAGAAGATGGTTTACTTGTAAACGATGCAACACCAACAAAAGACAACTTAAAAACGTTACATAAAACCATTAAAAAGGTTGAAGAAGATATTGAGAATTTCTCTTTTAATACTTCGGTTTCAACATTTATGATTGCTGTTAACGAGTTAACTGCTCAAAAATGCACAAGTAAAGAAGTGTTACAACCACTATTAGTTTTATTGTCGCCTTATGCACCTCATATTACTGAAGAATTATATAGCCAATTAGGTAATGAAGGTTCCATTGCAACTGTAGCATTTCCAAAATTTGATGCAAGTCATTTAGTTGAAAGTAGCAAAAATTATCCAATTTCGTTTAACGGAAAAATGCGTTTTACCTTAGAGTTACCAATGGATATGTCTAAAGACGATATAGAAAAAACAGTAATGGCTCATGAAAAAACAATTGCACAATTAGATGGTCGTACACCTAAAAAAGTGATTATTGTTCCAGGTAAAATTGTAAATATTGTAGGCTAACGTTATTATAAAAAATACAGTCATTGCGAGGAACAAAGCAATTTCTTTATTGAGCTAATTTTAGGATACTAACAAGAGTAATCAGGAAAACGTCAGTTCGAGTGATTCGACGTAGGAGAATTGTATCGAGAACCAATAGACCTCTCGATACAATTTGCTCGTGCCTCACAAACCATTCGATGTGACGTTGCGTTTATAGTTACCCTCACGCAATGACACCTTGTGAAGAAGATTATTTTTCTGAGTTACGATAAACTAAAGACAGATTAGTCTTACAGCTTAATGTAAACACTTGATTCGGCAATTTTAAAAGGTTAATTAAAATAAAGTCTTGGTCTGACATTTTTTCTGTCCTTTAAATTGGCTTACTTTTTGCTATATTTATACTATCAATTTTAAAATTTAAAAAAATATGTTTTCAGGATATATGGGTTACTATATACTAATTGGTGTTATAGGTCTAATTAGTAGTTTAGTAAGTAGTAAGTTAAAAAGTAAGTTTGCATATTACTCTAAAGTGCATTTGCGTAATGGTATGACAGGAGCACAAATTGCAGAAAAAATGCTTGCAGATAATGGTATTAGAGACGTAAAAGTTATTTCTGTCAAAGGACAACTAACGGATCACTATAATCCAGTGGATAAAACTGTAAATTTAAGTGAAGTCGTATATAGTCACGCAAATGCAGCAGCAGCTGCAGTAGCAGCACACGAGTGTGGACATGCAGTACAACACGCAACTGCTTATAGTTATCTTACTATGCGATCTAAATTAGTGCCAATTGTACAAGTTACCTCTAGCATGTCACAATGGGTAATAATAGGTGGTATTGCATTAATGGCATCTGGAGCACTAGGTGCAAGTGGACTTTATGTTGCAATTGCAGGTTTGGTTATGATGGGATTTGCAACACTTTTTAGTTTTATCACTTTACCAGTAGAATATGATGCAAGTAACAGAGCATTAGCTTGGTTAAAAGCAAAAAACATTGTTACTCCAGAAGAATATAAAGGGTCTGAAGATGCACTCAAATGGGCTGCCAGAACTTATTTAGTAGCAGCAATTGGAGCGTTAGCATCGTTATTATATTGGGCTATGCAAATTTTAGGTAGACGTGATTAAGTCACTTTAATTGTGGATAAATAATACAATATGGTTTTCTTTTTTTACATTTGAATAACCAATTAAATAATCAATAATAATGGAAAACAATTTTGAGAATTCTTTTGAAAATTATCAAGGGAATACATTAGTAAATGTGGCATCTGAAGCTGATAGAGTCGCATTTTATAAAAAAACATATGGACACGTTGCTGGAGGTGTTTTAGTATTTATTTTGTTTGAATATCTACTTTTACAAAGCCAAACAGTAATAGAATTTATGTTGTCAATGACCGAAGGTTATAAGTGGCTATTGCTTTTAGGTGGTTTTATGTTAGTAACAACTTATGCTGAAAGTACAGCAATGAAAACAGCAGATAAAAACAAACAATATTTAGCCTATGGTGTATATATATTAGCTCAGGCTGTTATTTTTGTACCAATGATTTACATTGCAGCTTTTTACATGGATTCTGGTCCAGATATTTTACAGCAAGCAGCTTTAGTAACATTAGCATTATTTACAGGGTTAACTGCTGTGGTAATGATGACTAAAACAGATTTTTCATTTTTAAAAGCAGGTTTAACCATAGGAGGTTTTATAGCTTTAGGATTAATCGTTGCAGGATCATTATTTGGTGGGTTTACACTAGGGCTTTGGTTTTCTGTAGGTATGTGTTTATTAGCAGGAGGATCTATTTTATATCAAACGTCTCAAATTAAAGACAAGTACACTACTGAAGATTATATACCTGCAGCATTAGGGTTATTTGCATCTTTAATGTTGTTATTTTGGTACATCCTTAGAATATTTATGTCAAGAGACTAAAAATTATACAAGTAATATAAAAAAGCACCTAAATTTTAGGTGCTTTTTTTTATCTATAAACTTAAATGTTATAGTTGTTAATTAAAATGTAATCTTCTGTTTTATAGTTGTTTGTTGTTTGAAGGACTATTTTTAAAATTAATATCAAAAATTATTATATAGTGTTAATCAATATGTTAAATTTGTTATGCTATTAATTTTACCTATCATGAAAAATAAACTACTCTTTTTGATTTTACTGTTACCCTCGTTAATTATGTCGCAAGTTGGCAATGGTTTTGAAAACACTCCAGGTGTAACATTTGACGCAGTAAGTAACGCATGTCAATATTTTGACACAAATACTACAACAGCTCATACTTTAACTAATTATAATGCCACCTGTGGTTTGGTTTATGTTACTGAAGCAAGTTCTGGCACAACATTGGGATACTCTATTGTGTTAGATCCAACGACTCCTAATGGTCCTGTTGGTTTTTCTGATGGAGATTATTTTGGAGTGGCAACTTCTGCTTCCATCCAGTCTGAATTAGGTTTTGCTCCACCTGAAGGGACTCAAGCCTTTTTTATGGATGATGTAGATGGAACGGTTACTATGACTTTTGACCAAGTAAATCTTGTTGGTACTAATCCACAGTTTAGTATGCAATATTTTTTAGATGATACTAATTGGGATATTTTAGACTTTTTTAGAGTGACTATTCAATTTTCAGATTGCGCCTCACCAACGCTTACGTTAATTGATACCACTACAGAGACTAATGGTATAGATGATTTACCTGGATTGCAAGGATCTTGGCAATCACTGTCAGCAGATTTATCTGCTAATGCAGCATGCAAAGCACAATTGGTAATTGAGTTTTCTTCTAATTCTGGAGCAGAGCAATTAGCATTAGATGCTATAACTTTTATACCTGGTTTGACGTTAAACACACAATCATTTGATTTAGATGCTGCACTATCTGTTTATCCAAATCCTTCTAATGGACAAATTACAATTAAAAATAACGGAATTTCTTTAGAGGCTGTAACAGTGTCTGATATTAATGGACGTGTGATTAAAACTATTGATTTAAATAATATAACAACAAGTACTGTCTTAGATTTAAGTACAGATTTAACTTCTGGACTGTATTTTGTTACTATTACATCAGGAAAAGGTAACCTTGTTAAAAAGGTTATTATTAAATAATAAAAACCTTTAAGATGAATAATAAAAGCGCCTTTTTTAAAGGCGCTTTTTTTATATTTTAATTTGTCTTTCTATTTGTTGGTCCAGAGATATAAAGGTTTCTGTTCTTGATACTCCAGCAATAGATTGTATATCATTGTTTAGCAAATGCATTAAATGCTCGTTGTCCTTACATAGTATTTTTATTAATATACTCCAGTTTCCTGTTGTGTAATGACATTCTAATACTTCTGGTATTTTTTTTAGTTGTTTAACTGCTTCTGGATTACTCATGGCTTTATCCAGATAAATACCTACAAACGCCATAGTCGTATAGCCTAATACTTTTGGATTTATAACAAATTTAGAGCCTGCAATAAGTTTAGATTTTTCTAGTTTTCTTAAGCGTTGGTGTATGGCAGCTCCAGAAATACCGACTTGACGTGCAATTTCTAAAACTGGTGTTCTAGCATCTTGCATTAAAGCACGAAGTATCTTTTTATCGATACCATCTATTGTAATGTTATTGTTTGTGGTTTTCAAGATGAAATGAGTTAAATTTTAAAAGATAAATTTAAGTATTCTATTTTAAACTGAAACTTAGTTTGTTAAAGATCCTGTTTTTAATTGCATTAAGGATGGAAATGGCATCCTTTTTTGCCATTAAAAGCAAAAAAGATATAATGTACAGCCTGACCTAAGCAACACTTAAAGGTTAATTAAAACCTTGTAAGTGTTGTGTGGTAATGCCCAAATAAATTAAATGTTTAATGGGTTGTAGCCTAAATAAGGGACTTCGGTTTCTTTAAAAGTAATTCCGTAATCTTTTAATTCTTCTAGAATTGGAGTGTAGACCTCTTTAGTAATTGGTATTTGTACACCTGGAGTTGTAATCTTACCATTTAAAATGGCTAAGGTTGCAATTGCCACAGGAAGTCCTACGGTTTTTGCCATAGCTGTGTAAGTTTGGTCTTCTCCAAGGGTAACCATTGTAGAGTCTATTTGGTGTTTTTTACCATCAAGCTCATAACCAAATTTGTGGTACATGACAATCATGTCCTTGTCTTGAGGGTCTAATGTCCAGCTGTCTAGTAATATTTTTTGTAATATTTGTGCAGGAGTTGCTTTTTTAAGTTCGACCATTTTAGTCTTGCTAAATAGGTCTAACTCTAAAAACTTGTCCCAAATAATATCGTCTTGATCTATTTTTAAAGCATGTCTAAATTTAAGCTCAACAGAGTCTGTTGGACTGTAGGGTAAAAAGGCATTGACAAAGTCACGATAGGTCATATTCTCACTATCATCAATAGTGTAACTGTCGTCAGTCATACCTAATGCAACAAAGACTTGCCAAGCTCTAGAAAATCCTACACGACGCATGGTCCCACGATATAATGTTTTTACATTGTCAAGATTATATACGCTTTGGTATTTTAACGAGTCGCGATTGGCATAAGCTTCAAAGCGTCCAAATCCTTCCACGTCTAAAAACTCGGTGCGTCTAAATAAACGATTGTATGGTATGTATTTGTATGTGTTTTCTTGAAGAAATTTTGCTGCTCCACCTTGACCTGCTGTAACGACGTTTCTTGGGTTCCAGGTAAATTTATAATTCCATAAATTATTATCACTCTCTGGTGCTACTAAACCACCTGTAAACGATTCAAATAATATAATTTTTCCGCCTTTATCACGTATACCGTCAATAACTTGCATAGCACTCATGTGGTCTAATCCTGGATCCACACCAATCTCGTTCATAAACACCAATCCTTTGTCTTTTGCATCTTGGTCTAAAGCTTGCATCTCATCACTAACATAGGATGCAGTAACCATACTTTTATTAAAAGTAATGCAGTCTTTGGCAACTTCTATATGAAATCTTGCAGGCAACATTGATACAACTATATCTGCTGCTTTAATAGCGTGTTCTCTAGATATTGGATCAAATACATCTAAGCTAATTGCCGAAGCGTTAGTATGATTTCCAATCATTATTTTTGCGCTTTCTACGTTTAAGTCACCAACCGTAATATGTAAATTTTCGGTTTCTGATTTATCTAATAAGTACTTAATAAGGTATGAGGTTGATTTTCCGGAACCTATGACTAATATCTTTCGCATAATGAGATTTGTTGAGTATTTTTGAACTACGAATGTAGAAAATTTTAATTGGGATAAAAACGAAAACGAAGTATTTATATGAATAAGAAACTATTACTTTTAGGGACTATTTTAGGATTATTAAGTGTTATTTTAGGCGCTTTTGGAGCACACGGTTTAAAAGCTTTAGTCTCTGCCGAAGCGGTCCAAAGTTATGAAACTGGTGTGCGTTACCAAATGTACCATGCGTTATTACTATTGGTAATAGGAAGTCATAGTTTTGTAACGCAAAAATCTAAAACAATTATCTTTTACTTGGTGTTGTCAGGTATACTCTTGTTTTCAGGCTCTATTTACGGATTGGCAACTAACACATTAACCGCTTTTAATTTTAAATCGATAGCGTTTGTAACACCAATAGGAGGCTTACTATTAATCTTGTCATGGCTTGTCCTGTTGATAAATATTTTAAAGATCAAACAGAATAATTAGTATTTGTTTGGCGTTTCTAGTGTAATAATTTTAACTTTGCAACTCAAACAACACATACACAACACACACAAATTATGGTAGACCATACCCAATTTACGAAAACGATTGCGTTGGAACAATACGGAATCAAAAATGCCCAAGTAAAATATCAATTAACACCAGATCAATTACAAGAGGAAACTCTAGAAAAAGGTCAAGGTAAAGTAGCTTCATCTGGAGCCTTAGCGGTAAATACAGGCGAGTTTACAGGACGCTCTCCAATGGACCGTTTTATTGTAAAAGACAGTATTACTGAGGATAAAGTGTGGTGGGGAAATATCAACATTCCTTTTGATGCTGATAAGTTTCAAAAACTATACGATAAAGTAACAGCTTACTTATCTAACAAAGAAGTTTTTGTTAGAGATAGTTTTGCTTGTGCAGATGAAAACTACAAACTAAACATTCGTGTTATAAATGAGTATCCATGGAGTAACATGTTTGCTTATAATATGTTTTTAAGACCAACTGAAGACGAATTAAAAGATTTTACACCAGAATGGACTGTAGTTAATGCACCAGGTTTTATGGCAGATCCAGAAGTGGATGGTACACGTCAGCATAACTTTGCAATTTTAGATTTTACTAGAAAAATTGCTTTAATTGGTGGTACAGGTTACACAGGAGAAATTAAAAAAGGAATCTTCTCTGCACTAAATTTTATTTTACCAGTTTATAAAAACACATTACCAATGCACTGTAGTGCAAATGTTGGTAAGGATGGAGATACTGCAATTTTCTTTGGACTTTCTGGAACTGGTAAAACAACCTTGTCTACAGATCCTGACAGAAGTTTAATTGGAGATGATGAGCATGGTTGGACTGCAGAAAATACGGTATTTAATTTTGAAGGTGGTTGTTACGCTAAAGTAATTAACTTGTCTGGAGAACAAGAACCAGAAATTTTTGGTGCGATTAAAAAAGGAGCTATCCTTGAAAACGTGATCATGAATGATGAAGGTGAGGTTGATTTTGAAGATACTTCTATTACACAAAATACGCGTGTAAGTTATCCAATACATCATATTGAAAACATTAGAGTACCATCTACAGGAGAGAACCCTAAGAATATTTTCTTTTTAACAGCAGATGCTTTTGGAGTATTGCCTCCAATATCTAAATTAACTCCAGCTCAAGCGGCATTCCATTTTATATCTGGTTATACTGCAAAAGTAGCAGGTACAGAAGCAGGAATTACTGAGCCAGTACCAAGTTTTTCTGCTTGTTTTGGAGCGCCTTTTATGCCTTTACATCCAACAAAATATGCTGAGATGTTAAGTAAAAAAATGAAAGATGCTAACGTTAACGTGTGGTTGATTAACACGGGTTGGACTGGTGGTTCTTACGGTGTAGGAAGCAGAATTAAATTAAAATATACGCGTGCTATGATTAGTGCAGTGCTTAATGGAGATTTAGGACTGTATAATTATAAAGATTATCACATCCATTCTGTATTTGGTGTCGCACAACCTAGAACTTGTCCAGGAGTGCCTGATGAGGTGTTAAGCCCAAGAGCAACCTGGAAGGATGATAAAGAATATTACAAAACAGCATTTAAACTAGCTAATGCATTTAGAGAGAATTTTGAGAAATTTGAATCTTATGCTAGTGAAGAAATTAGACGTGGTGGACCACAACGTTATGCTGAATAGTAATAGATAAAGTGTTAATAAAAAAAGCGCCAATTGAAATTTTCAATTGGCGCTTTTTAATGTATTATAGTTTAAAGGTTTATTTACCTTTGTTAACCTTGTCAATATATTTTTGAAGTGCCATAGTCATAGATGGTGTTTCAGGTGTTGGCGCAGCAATATCTACACGTAATCCTTTTTCTTCAACAGCTTTAATGGTTGTGTTACCAAAAACAGCAATTCTAGTATCGTTTTGTTTAAATTCCGGAAAGTTATGGAATAAAGACTCAATACCACTTGGACTAAAAAACACTAATATGTCGTAAGTTACATTTTCTAAATCTGATAAGTCACTAATAACTGTTTTGTAAAATACAGCTTCTTTCCAGTCTATATTAAGTGCATTTAATGTTTCCGGCACCTCTGGCTTTAACTTGTCAGTTGTAGGTAGTAAAAACTTTTCATCCTTATATTTTTTTATTAAAGGTGATAAGTCAGCAAAATTACGTTTACCAACATAAATTTTACGCTTTCTGTAAACAACATATTTTTGCAAATAGTAAGCAACTGCTTCAGATTGACAAAAGTATTTCATAGAATCTGGCACTTTAAAGCGCATTTCTTCTGCAACTCTAAAAAAGTGGTCTACTGCATTTCTACTAGTTAGAATAATAGCAGAGTAGTTTTTTAAATCTACTTTTTGTTGTCTGATATCTTTGGATGGCACACCCTCAACATGAATAAAAGGTCTAAAGTCAATTTTAACTTTCTGTTTTTCAGAAAGATCAAAATAAGGCGAATTTTCTATTTTAGGTTCCGGTTGCGAGACTAAAATCGTTTTCACTTTCATACGTTGTATAATTTTATTTAGACCCAATTAGTTGTAATAATTTTATATAAAACAACATAGGGTGCAATTTCGAGAGTGCAAAGATACAAAATAAAATAAAACAAGCTCTTCCTAAAGACATTAAGATTGTTCTTAATAAATAAAAACAATCCAAATAATTGTATAGATAGTAGGATAGCAAGCAGTGTAATTAAAACAATATGGCTAGGTGGTATGCTGTAGATTAGCAGTGCGTTAAGAGGTAAAAGGAGTAGTCCAATAAAATTTTGAAAGCTGGTTTTTTCAAAAATATACTTATCAATAATTGGTTCAATATCTAATACGCTAGATAGTAACCTTTCAAAAAGGACCTTCAAAATTAAAAACAATCCTATTAGTAATGCATATTTAAAGACATCCATTTGTGGAATGGCATTTGAGGCTTGATTACTTAAATAGGTGTGTAATAATAGTCCTAAATTTATAATAAAATTTAAAAATAATAGCCCTTCAAATAAATCAAAAAAACGTTGTTCTTTTATATATTGGTTAGTGTGTCTAGAGTTAAATAGTAGTAAAATAAACTCATTAAATCTTTTAGTAAATAGGGACTTAGATAGCGCTACAATAATTAGGCAACCTATAAAGGTTAGGGTTAATATATCAACAGTATATAGGTCTCTTAGCATGGCATAAAATTATTATTTTTTAATATCAAATCGATTAATAATTAAGTAATTTTTATAATTAAGTAATTTTATAAAAATGTACATTTGCCTAAATTTTAATTAGTATTGATGCAGGACGCTGTTGTTATTATACCAACATACAACGAAATTGAGAATATAGAAGCTATTTTAAGTGCAGTGTTTGCGCTTCCTAAAGCATTTGATGTATTGGTGGTGGATGATAATTCACCGGATCAAACAGCAGTAAAAGTAAAAGCATTACAATCAGAATATAATAATCAATTATTTTTAGAGGTTAGAAAGGAAAAATCTGGATTAGGTACCGCTTACATACATGGTTTTAAATGGGCTTTAAAAAAGCACTACCAATATATTTTCGAGATGGACGCAGATTTCTCTCACAACCCAAAGGATTTAATACGTTTATATGATGCTTGTCATACTAATCAAGCAGACATAGCAATAGGATCGCGTTATGTAAAGGGTGTCAATGTAGTCAATTGGCCTTTAGGACGTGTAATATTGTCTTATGGTGCTTCTATTTATGTAAGATTAATAACCGGAATGCGTATTAATGACGCTACAGCTGGTTTTATATGTTATAAAAGACAGGTTTTAGAACAACTAAATTTAGACCAAATTAAGTTTGTAGGTTATGCGTTTCAAATAGAAATGAAATTTAAAGCGTATTTAAAAAAGTTTAAATTAGTGGAAGTGCCTGTCATATTTACCGATAGAACAAAAGGTGAATCTAAATTAAGTTCTGGCATAATATCTGAAGCTATATTCGGAGTTATTAGTATGAAATTAAAAAGTTTATTCAAATCCAATTAAACAATGCAAAACAAAAAGACACTTATTAAAAATGCAAAAATCGTTAATGAAGGCACAATTTTTAATGGTGATATATTAATCGAAGGTCAGTTTATTACAAAAATTGATCATTCTATTAGCCCAAAATCTGCAGATGTTAATGTTTTTGACGCAGAGGGTAAATATGTCATTCCAGGAGCAATTGATGATCAAGTGCATTTTAGAGAGCCAGGATTAACGCATAAAGCAAATATAGAGACAGAATCTAGAGCTGCAATTGCTGGAGGTATCACCTCTTTTATTGAGATGCCAAATACTAATCCGCAAACAACAACTATTGAAAAGCTAGACGAAAAATTTGCAATTGCTGCTAAAAAATCTTGGGCTAACTATTCGTTTATGTTTGGTGGTACTAACGACAATTTAGAAGAAATTTTAAAGGTCAATAAAAAGGAAGTTGCAGGTTTAAAATTATTTTTAGGATCGTCAACAGGTAATATGCTTGTTGATAATCCAGAGGTTTTAGAAAAAATATTTAAGAGTACAGATTTATTAATCTCAGTACATTGTGAGGACGAAGCAACCATCCAAAAAAACCTAGACATTTATAAGGAGCGTTATGGAGATGATATTCCTGTTAATTTTCATCCTATAATTAGAAGTGAAGACGCTTGTTATATTTCCTCTTCTAAGGCTATAGAATTGGCTAAAAAAACAGGAGCACGTTTACATGTGTTTCATTTATCAACAGGAAAGGAAACCGAGTTGTTTGACAATAAATTACCTTTAAAAGATAAAAAGATTACTGCAGAGGTTTGCATACACCACCTTTGGTTTAGCGATAAAGATTATGACGATAAAGGCACACTAATTAAATGGAATCCTGCGGTTAAAACCGAAAAAGATCGTGAGCAGTTACTTAAAGCTTTATTAGATGATAAAATTGATGTCATCGCAACAGATCATGCACCACATACTTTTGAAGAAAAATCAAATGTATATACGTCTGCACCATCTGGAGGACCTTTAGTACAGCATGCATTACCAGCATTATTTGAAATGTATCATGATGGAGATATTTCTATCGAGAAAATTGTAGAAAAGTTTTGTCACAATCCTGCTATCTTATTTGAAGTAGAAAAACGTGGATATATCAAAGAAGGCTATTTTGCAGACTTAGTTGTAGTAGATTTAAACAACCCATGGACAGTCAACAAAGACAATATTTTATATAAATGTGGATGGTCTCCTTTTGAAGGTACAACTTTTAAATCTAGAATTACTCATACGTTTGTAAATGGTGGTTTAGCATACAAAAACTTTAAGTTTTATGATACTAACTACGCGCAACGCTTAACTTTTAATAGATAGTTATGTTAAAACAGAACATTGTAATATACATATTTATAACCTTGTTATTTGTGTCTTGTTACGGAATTGATAGACCTAAAAAACCTGAAAATTTAATGAGTAAGGATAAAATGGTTGATGTTCTGGTAGAGTTAGCATTAGTATCATCTGCTAAAGGAATTAATAAGCGCGAGCTTGAAAACAAAGGGATTGTTCCAGATACTTTTGTGTATAAAAAACACAAAATAGACAGTACCATATTTGCAAATAGTAATAACTACTATGCATATGATATTGATGAGTATTCCCAAATTTACAAAGATGTAAGGGATAGCCTTGAAAGTTTAAGGACTTTTTACAAAGACGTAGAGAAAAAAGAAAACCTTATTAAAGATAAAGAACTTAAAGAAACCCTTAAGGACAAGGTTAAGCGTGTAAAAACAGCAAAGTAGTTTGTTCTATGCTATTGTTTATACTTGTAAAATTATAATCAATTGCGTTTATAATCTTACTATTACTAAATTGGCTTTGTGACAAAGCAGAATGTGCTGTTTGTTTAGATAATAAGCGTCGTTTTCCTGTTAGTTTATGTCGCAACCAATCTAATCGCCAACATAAAGCTAATATTTGCTTTGTGGCTTTCTTTTTTGGAGGTGTTACATTTAGGTAGTGCGCAGTTTTGTATATAAAATCTTTAAAAGTTAAGTTTTCGGAAACAACAATGTAGCGTTCGTTAACAATACTGCTTTGCATAAGCTTAATCATGCAATTAACAACATCTTTAACGTCCACATAGCCTGTGCTTCCTGTAGTATAATAGGTCATCCCTTTTTTTACCATGATAATCAGCGATCCACTACCATAATTCCAAATACCAGGACCAATTATAATACCTGGATTTATAATAACAGCATCCAAACCTTCTTGTGTGCCACGCCAAACTTCAAGCTCTGCACCATATTTGGTAATTGCATAAACACTATTATCAAATTCCTTATTCCAATCAGTGTCTTCAGTAATTAAAGTTTCAGTTGTAGTTGGTGTACCAATAGCAGCTATGGAGCTAACATAGCATAGTTTTTTTACATGATTTGATAAACAAAGATTCACAATATTTGCTGTCCCTTCAATATTAGTTTTTCTAAGTAGTTCAAATTTATTTGGCTCAAAAGACACAAATGCAGCACAATGATAAACATGGGTAATACCATTAAAAGCTTCAGTTAAATCTGGTATATTATTTAAGTCGGCTTTTACCCACTCAATACTATTAAATAGTATGTCAGGTGTTTTAGTGTAATAACTAAAAATACGTTTAACGGTTTCAAACTTTTTTTCGTTTCTATAAATAGCACGTACAGATTGATTTTCATTTAATAAATTAAATAATAAATGCGCACCAACTAAACCTGTTCCTCCTGTAACTAAAATCATACCTCTAAGGTAATAAATATTAGATATTGTATGTAGTTTATGGCACGATTTTTATCTTTGCGTCTTCAATAATAAAACCACACTAAAATGGCTAATGCATTTGTAGAAGAATTAAGATGGAGAGGGATGGTACACGATATCATGCCAGGAACCGAAGCGCAACTTGATAAAGAGATGACCACAGCCTATATTGGTTTTGACCCTACATCAGACTCGTTACACATAGGTAGTTTAGTGCCAATTATATTATTAGTGCATTTAAAAAAAGCAGGTCACAAACCAGTAGCTTTAGTAGGTGGAGCAACAGGTATGATTGGAGACCCTTCTGGTAAAAGTGACGAGCGTAATTTATTGGACGAAGCCACACTTAATCATAACGTAGCAGGTATTAAGTCTGTATTATCTCGTTTTTTAGACTTTTACTCTAACGATAAAAACGCACCAGTTTTAGTTAATAATTATGATTGGATGAAGTCGTTTTCATTCATAGATTTTGCACGTGACGTAGGTAAACGTATTACGGTAAACTACATGATGGCTAAGGATAGTGTTAAAAAACGTCTGTCAGGAGAAGAAGGTAGTGTAGGTATGAGTTTTACTGAGTTTACTTACCAATTAATCCAAGGATACGATTTTTACCATTTACACAAAAACCTTAATTGTAAATTACAAATGGGTGGAAGTGATCAATGGGGAAACATCACCACAGGTACAGAATTAGTAAGACGTATGAATGTTGGTGACGACACAGCTAAAGCTTACGCTATGACCTGTCCATTAATTACAAAAGCAGACGGAAGTAAATTTGGTAAAAGCGAAGGTGGTAATGTTTGGTTAGATACTGATAAAACCAGTGTATATAAATTCTACCAATTTTGGTTAAACAGCTCAGACGAAGATGCAGAAAAGTACATCAAAATTTTTACCTTTTTAGATAAAGATACCATTGAGGCTTTAATAGCAGAACATAAAGAGAATCCAGGTTTTAGAACCTTACAAAAGCGATTAGCAGAAGAGGTGACTACTTTTGTACACAGTAAAGAAGAATTAGAAAATGCTGAAAAAGCATCAGGAATATTATTTAGTAAAGATTTTAAAAATGAAATCAAGCAGCTAAACGAAAATTTATTTTTAGATGTTTTTGAAGGTGTGCCACAAGCCGAAGTGTCTATGGACAAAATCGAAGCTGGTTTAGACATGATTGCTGCATTAGCTGCCGAAACTGATTTTTTAGCCAGTAATGGAGAAGCACGTCGTGCATTAAAAGAAAACTCGGTGTCTGTAAATAAGGATAAAGTAAAAGAAGATTATATAATTACTAAAGACGATTTAATTAACGATAAGTACATTGTAATTAACAGAGGTAAAAAAACAACCTTTATCATTAAAGCTATTTAATAAATTGCTGAGGGTGTATATCTCAAATACTATTATAAATAATAAAGCCTGCTTAAAATAAGCAGGCTTTTTTTATGAAATCAGTTAACCAACTAAAAACTAATTTCTCTTTTTCATATGTAGTTGGTCGTATCTTTTATTAATACCTTACAAGACCATTAGGTTGCAGCCTCTAATATCACTATTATCAAACCTGCCAATCACTTCAAAGTCTTCATTATCATGTACTTTACCTAGGTCTTGAGTCGCAATAAAACTGCAAGAATTTATATTAGCTAAATCAATAACATTAATACCACCAGTTTTAGGACTATTAAAAACGGTTAAAGCATCTTCAGTATCTCTAGTTAAAATACGCATCCAAGGTGGACAATTAAAAATACCATGACCTTTAGAGTATGCCTGACTTAATAACTCTGTCATACCATACTCGCTATGGATAGCATCTACGCCAAAGCCAGCTTTTAAAGTATTGTGAAGTTCTTCTCTAATAACCTCTTTACGACGTCCTTTCATGCCACCTGTTTCCATAACAATCGTATGTTTAAGGTTAAAAGTGTGTAAGTCTAATAAGTCTAAAAGCGCAAAAGTAACGCCAATAAGCAACACCTTTTCTCCAGCATGATCAAGAGAGATTAATTTGTTCTTTAACTGGTCTAAATTATTTAAGTAAAAACCACTTTGAGGTTTATTGGAGTCTTTAATTAAGTGATCTACCATATAAACTAAAGAGGAACCTTCGCGTTCTAAATAATTGGGTAATAAGGCCAAAATGGTGTAATCCTTTATGTCACCATAAAAGTGCTTAAAACCTAACTTAAAACTAGTTTCATACACGCTTAAGTCAGACACTAAATGTTTACTAGTAATCTGTCCTGTGGTACCACTACTTGTAAATGTAGTTTCTATAGGATTGGTTGTACTTAAAACCTGATGAGATTTAAAAAATTGAATAGGTAAAAACGGAATCTCATGTAAGTCTGATACATCACTTGGGTTAATATACAGTAAATCGCAAAACGAACGATAAATTGCATTATTATCAAACTGAAAGCGAAACACCTCTAAGGCTTTTGCCTTAAACTGATCAGGAGTAGTAATTGTAAATATGTCCTTAGTAATATTCATTTAATTGTAAAACACAAAAGTATATAAAATAAAAAAAGCGTTGCTATTGCAACGCTTTTTTTGTGAGGTATAATATAACTTATTCTATTACTAATTTTTTTGTAGTAGTCGCTCCATTTTGCGTTAATTTTAAAATGTAAACGCCAGCTTTTAAATTAGACACGTTTAAACGACTAGTCGTTAACTTTGTGTTTAATACTTGCTTTCCTAAAACATCATAAGCAACAACAGCTACCGGTTGGTTGTTTGCAGTTTTGATATTTACAAATCCGTTAGACGTTGGATTAGGGAATACAGAGAATTCTGATTGTTTAAAAGTGTCAGTAGATAAAGTGTAAGCAGTCCAAGTTATGTCATCAACGATAACTTGTTTAGATGTTGTGTTTCTAACTTCAATTACAACGTCTCCAACAATATTAATATTATCCACAGTAAATATGTGTTCTCCGTTGTCATCAAAACTAATAGAAGAACCTTGAGATACATTATTAACAAATAATTCAACTTGTCTACCACCTGCACCAGTAAATCCTTTGTACAGTTTCATTGTAACACTTTTAACACCATTTGCTCCAGATTGTGCGGAAACAGAACTGTTGTCAGAAGACCTTCTAAGCATTAATGCTTTTCCATCAATTCCAGCATTGTTGCTATCTCCATTTTCATCTCTACAAGCGACATAGTTCCATGTTATATTATTGTCGCCAACAAATGAACCCGTAGCATATGAGGTGCCAGATAAGTCATGATTTGTAAAAGATTCAGACCCTTGTGCTAAAAGTAAGTTTGTAAAACAAAGAGTAAAAAGTAAAAAGTAAATTTTTTTCATAAAATGTGTTGTTAAATTTAGCATCAAATCTATACAAAAAAAAAGAGTTATCTGATAACAGATAACTCTTTTAACAATACCTTAATATGGGATTATTCTACTATTAATCGTTTAGTAGTAGACGTTCCGTTTTGGTTTAATTTTAATATGTAAACACCAGTTGTTAAGCTAGTAACATCTAATGTGTTGTTGTTAAGCGTTTTAGATAAAACTTGTTTTCCTAATACATCAAATACAGTAACATTAACAGCAGTATTTGCTTTAGTCGTAATGTTTACAAATCCTGTATTTGTTGGATTTGGATAGATGCTAAAGTTTGCTGTTGTGTTAAATTCTTGAGTTGTTAAAGAGGCTTCACTCCATGTAGTTGCTATTCTTAATTCATCCAATATAATAAATGGTGTTTCTGTAGCACTATCTTGACGGATTAAAAGCTGAGAAAAAGTGTTACCTGTGCTTCCTGAAGCTTCTGTAGCATCTGCAGTAGGCTCTACACCACCTAATACTGGATTTACCCAAGTGCTAACTGTATCATTATCAATATCATAGTTAAATACAATAAAAGCAGTGTCGCCAACATTTAAATCTGTAGGAGCAATTTGTGTTAATGTTCCACCATTACTAATTCCTATTCTGTAAGTTGTAGCACCTGTTGGAGTTATCCATAATCTAGATTCGTAACCTCCAGAGTCAGTTCTTAACGTCGCAAAGTATCCATCTGTAGCACCAGCATCTAAAGCAGTAACTTGTAATATAAAAGATGCATATATTTTTCCTGCAGCAGTAGGCGTATAATCTACAACTGGATCTGCACCAGAACCGTCAAAAGACATTGAGTTTCCAGAAGCTGTTATTCCAGGATAAGTTAAACTACCTGTTTCTACTAACGCATCATCACCAGAAAAGTAGTTAGTCCAAGCTGGTTGTTGTGCAATAGTTTCTCCTGCAGTATAATCAAAACTTTCAGTAAAAGGTAAAGCTTGTACTTCTGCAATTGTAAAGTTAACGGTTGTATTTACTGCTGGAACAATTGGATTATGCGAATTGTCAACTAATTCTAGGTAAACAGAATGTGATCCTGCGCTTAAACCTGTTAGGTTGATTGGGTTCGTGTCATATTTCATTACAATACTTCCGCCATCAACAGTGTAGTGGATGTGTCCATCTCCAGTTCCGTTAGCTACGTTAAAATTTTGTACACTAACATCTACAGTTACATTAGGTGTATATAGTAAATCTCCTTCTGATGGTGATATAACAGATATACTTGGTGTAGATTGCGGTACAATTTGAAAATTGTCTACTATAATATTGCTACCTGCAGCAGTCCAACCAGCCACATCATAAAAACGTAGTCCAAAATCTGCAGTAGCAGCAGTTGCAGTAAATTCATAAGTTAGGGTTTGCCAAGCTCCAATAATGCTAGAGTCTGAATAGCCTTGATATCCATCAGCAAATAACCTTGCTTCCGCTGCATTGTCTAATTGATAAACATCTACAGATACATCGTAAACTAAACCTGGTGTTACGGCAACGGTTTGTCTAAAATCTGTATTTCCTTGAGTCTGTGTTGTTACTAAAAAATTAATTGCAGAAGTACCTTCTGATACAATTGTGTTTTCTTCAGTTAGCGTTGTTCCTGATTCTGAAGTCCAAGAATCTAAAACACCTCCAGTCCAGCTTTCAAATCCTCCATTTACTGCAGCGTTTTGTGCAAACGAGAAAGTTGATGTTAAAATAAAAATTAAAAAGTAAAGTTTTTTCATAATTAATGGATATAAAATTAAGCCATAAAGATACATAGAAAATACACTTAACCCAATTATTTATAATGCTTTCCGGCTTCTTAATGTTAAAATAACATCATTTTAATGCTTTGGCTATCAGATTTATAGTTAATAACTGATTTTAGGAGTCTTATAATTTTTTTGACTTAAGTGTCATGTTATCTTAATGTTATTAATCGTTTAAAAATAAAATGTTTTAGTAATAGTTTTATCTTTACATTAATATAACCATTATGTAATCCAAGATTAAAGTCTTTAAAATTAACCGGATAAAAGGTTTGTTTTTTAGACGATTACTAAAAAAAAATACCAAGTGACCCACAATTAAAACATTAGAATACATACATGAATAAAAAAGATATAAAAATCCTTTTAGTAGATGATGAGCCAGATATTTTAGAAATTGTAGGTTATAATTTAACCAACGAAGGCTATCAAGTTATTACAGCTAAAAACGGATTAGAAGCAGTCAAAAAAGCTAAAAAAGAAAAACCACAGCTTATTATTCTAGATGTGATGATGCCAGAAATGGATGGGATTGAAGCGTGTGAAGCTATCAGGAAAATTCCAGAATTAAGCGCAACCCTTATTACGTTTTTAACAGCTAGAGGAGAGGATTATTCGCAAGTAGCTGGTTTTGATGCAGGTGCAGATGATTATATTACTAAGCCAATTAAACCAAAAGTATTAGTTAGTAAAGTTAAAGCGTTGTTACGTCGTTTAAAAACAGAAGAGACTAACAAGTCATTAATGACCATTGGTAAACTAATAATTAATAGGGAGGAGTACAAAATTATTCTGGATGGTGAAGAGATTGTTTTACCTAGAAAAGAATTTGAATTATTATCTTTATTAGCCTCTAAACCAGGTAAAGTATTTAAAAGAGAAGATATTTTAGATCGTGTTTGGGGTAACGAAGTCGTTGTTGGTGGTCGTACAATAGACGTGCATATTAGAAAACTTCGTGAAAAAATTGGCGACGACAGTTTTAAAACCGTCAAAGGTGTTGGTTATAAATTTGTAGAATAATTTGAACTTAAAAAAGACTTACAAGTTTGCATTAAAAACCTCGTTTTTAATAACAATCTTCTTGACCCTTTTTATGGGTATGTTTTTATATGCGTTTTATCTTGTAAACATAGGACAAATAGCTCTTTTTGCTTTCGCAACCTTCAGCGTATCGTTTTTAATAACACAGTTTAGGGTAGAAAAATTTATTTATAAGCGTATAAACAAAATCTACAAAGATTTAACACTTTTAGAAGCAGTTAGCTTTAGCAAAAAAAGCATCACTACAGACATGGCTACGCTGACCAAACAGATAGACCAATACGCTAAAAACAAAAAACTAGAAATAGAAACACTTAAAGTAAGAGAAGAGTACCGTAAGGAGTTTATGGGCAACATTTCTCATGAACTAAAGACACCACTATTTACAGTACAAGGGTATCTAGAAACGTTGTTGGATGGTGCCATTAATGATAAAAATGTAGCTGAAAAATATCTTGAAAGAGCCAATAAAGGTGTAGAACGCTTAATATATATAGTTAAAGATTTAGACATGATTACCAAACTAGAAGTTGGAGATTTAAGTCTAAACGTCGATACTTTTGATATTGTAGAGCTAGTACAAAGCGTTTTTGAGCTTTTAGAAATGAAAGCTGCCAAGAAAAAAATCACCCTAACCTTTGATATGGAATATAAAGATCCAATAATGGTAAAAGGCGATGAAGAGCGTATTCAACAAGTGTTAACTAATCTAGTAGTTAACTCTATTAAATATGGACGTGAAAAAGGGACGACCGAAATTAGTATAGAAAAATTAATTAAAAACAAAGTCATTGTCAGAGTAACAGACAATGGAGAAGGGATTGAGAAAAAACACATCTCTAGATTGTTTGAACGTTTTTACCGCGTGGATAAAAGCGGGTCACGTAAAGAAGGTGGTTCTGGTCTTGGACTAGCAATTGTTAAACATATTATTGAAGCTCATGACGAAAAAATTTATGTAGAAAGCGAGTTTAATATTGGTAGCGAGTTTTCTTTTACGCTTGAAAAAGCAAGAACAACGCCTTAAAATCTATTGTATTTGTCAAACCTTTAAAACCAGAATAAGCAGTCACACGTTCCAATTGTTTTAAAGTAAAAACCTCCTGAGTACAACTAGCAATTACACCTTGATTGTTTAAATACTCTGCTAAATACTCTTGCTCAAATTGTCCAGGAGTAGGTATAAAAAACGCTTGTTTACCTAACTTAGCCAAATCCATAACCGTTGTGTAGCCAGATCTAGATATTACAAGCTCACTTTTATTAATGGCTTGCTGCAGCTCTTCGGTTTGCATATAATTGTAAATCGTAAAAGGAGACTCAAACATAACGGTCTGTTCTGCTTCAATTTTTCCTCTAACAAACATCACTTTACCTTTATAGTTTATTAAATCAGATAGTAATTTTTCTTCTAATATAGTACGTTGTGGCTCAGGACCAGACAGTAAAACCATGACGTCATATTTAGGCTTGACCTTAATTTTTTCTAATCGACTTAAAGGCCCAATGTACTTAATAGTTAAACCTTTGTTTTTAAAGTTATGACCAAGGTTTCCGCTTAAATTAGGTTGGTTTTCAAAATCCGGAATCCAACACTCATCAAAAGCCTTTAAATAGTGATCATGAAAATAAGTGCTTAATTTAGTGGTGCTTCCACTTAACACATTTAATTGATGCGTTATAAATACAGAAGGTACAGATTTGGACAAAACACCCATTCTGTTGTCAGATATAATACCCTTTACATTGTAGTCCTTAATAATTTTTTGTGTCGCGCGATATTCTTTTTTTATTGCTTTTTTAATTTTAGGTAGTTGCCAAAGCATTAACCATTTAAACCATATTTTAGATTTAGCATATGTAACATTATAAGCAGGTAATGTAAGGCACGTCACACCCTCAAATTCTTTTTTAAGCAAATCTAACGCTTGACCATCACTAGCAATAATAGGCTCAAAACCCGCATCAATCAAGGCGTTAATAATAGGTATGCATCGCGTCGCATGACCAATTCCCCAATTTAAAGGCGCAACAAGAATTCGTTTTTTCATTATAAAAATTTGGGCGTTACCACAAGGGTCAGGCTGATAGTTTATCCTGAGCTTGCCGAAGGGTTATATCTTTTTTTGCCATTTATGGCAGCAAAAAAAGGATGCCACTTCCATCCTTAACGCAGTAAAATGTCAAAATCAAAGATAATCATAAAGTTACTTAGGTATATTTCCTTAATTTTACGCCAGAAATAACAAATAGTTAAGAAGTGGGTAGCAAGAACAAGCAAAAAAGATTTAGAGAAAATGAAACCTTTGATAATGTGTTTCAGCCAACTAGAAGTCAATTAGTAGACCAGGTTTACGAGCATAAAGGAAACTGGAATAAAAATGTCTTTAAAAACAACAATCCATTAGTGTTAGAGCTAGGTTGTGGTAAAGGCGAATATAGTGTGGCTTTAGCAGAAAAGTTTCCAGACAAAAACTTTATTGGTATAGACATTAAAGGTGCGCGTTTTTGGAGAGGAGCCAAAACTGCTACCGAAAAAAACATGCCTAACGTTGCCTTTATACGCACACAAATTGAGTTGGTCGAGTCTGTTTTTGAAGAAAACGAAGTAGACGAAATCTGGATTACCTTTCCAGATCCACAAATAAAATATAAGCGTACAAAACACCGCATGACTAATTCGCAGTTTTTAAAACGTTATAAAACGATTTTAAAACCAGACGGAATCATGAATCTTAAAACAGATTCAGAGTTTATGCATGGTTACACATTAGGTTTACTACATGGCGAAGGTCATGAGGTATTACATTCTAATAACGATGTGTATAGACAAGATGGAAGCCCAGAAGAAGTAACTAGCATCCAAACGCACTATGAAAGCATCTATTTAGAACAAAACAAACCAATTACGTATATTAGATTTAAAATTAACTAACTATTGAATTTAACAATTACCTTTTTTGTAAGCTTACTAATTGCTTTAGTTGGCGTAGTCCCTCCAGGATTACTCAACATGACAGCAGCAAAAATTAGTATAAAAGAAGGGTACAGTCGTGGCTTAGTATTCTCGTTAGGTGTATGTGTGATTGTAATTATACAAACACTTATAGCGGTTATTTTTGCACGCTATTTAAGTAAACATTCAGAAGTAGTTAGGATATTACAACAAGTAGCATTTGTATTATTTGTCTTAATAACGGTTTACTTTTTTTTGTTAGCTACCAAGGATCCAAAACCAGAAGTAGAAGCCGATCGTAAAAGTAAACGCAGTCAGTTTTTTTATGGTATGGTGTTGTCAGCATTAAATGTGTTTCCAATTCCGTATCAAGCGTATATGAGTATTACTTTGGCTAGTTTAGGATGGATAACATTGGACAATCCAAACATTGCGTCCTATGTTGCAGGAGCAGCATCTGGTACGTTTGTAATGTTATATATTTATGTGTTTTTTCTAAAAAAGATAAAAAGCAAAAAGCTAAAGTCACAAAAAAACATGAACTACATTATAGGTTCAATCACTGGTATAATTGCAATTGTAACACTAGTAAATATTATAAAAGACTTTTAAAAATATGAAACCTGAAACACTTAGTTTTTTTGATAAAGTGTATGAGGTAGCGCGACAAATTCCGTATGGTCGTGTGACAAGTTATGGTGCTATAGCTAATTTTTTAGGCGCAACACGTGGAGCCAGAATGGTAGGTTATGCTATGAATGGGTCGCATAATAAAGATGTGCCTGCACACAGAGTGGTAAACCGTAAGGGTTTGCTAACTGGAAAACATCATTTTGATGGGACTAACCTTATGCAACAATTATTAGAAAGTGAAGGTGTTGAGGTTGTAGACAACCAAATCCAAAATTTTGAAACCCTATTCTGGGATCCTTCTGCATTACTTTCGGAATAATTTTTGATACGTTTTTAGCATGAAGTACAACTTCCTTTTTAATGTAATCTTGCTAATCTTTGTGGTTACATCTTGTAATCATAAAAAACCATGTAATCAACCAGTTTTAATAACAGCAGCTTATGATACAATTATTCAGGTGGATTCTAAAGTTATGATGGAAGCTAATCATCTAATTTATGGTGTTAATGTTTTGGATACTTTAGATTTTTCGCTTAAAAAAGATAATAATCAAGATAACGTTACTAACGCTAAGCAAGGATTTAAAAACGATAGTTTAATAGTGTATGTAGACGTGAATAAAGCTAATTTTCACACCCACGAAATAAATATTTCGGAGCTCTCACCACCACCACCTTCATTTTATATTCCAGAATCTCAAGAATATAATCAGGTTTATCGTGATAGTGTTTTTTTAGAAGTCATGGAAAAAAATAAGATTAAAAATAAGCAAAGGTTAAAAAAACATTACAATACCCTTCCAGTATTTATTTATAATCAATCGGATAATAATAGAGTAATAGTTCCATCTGTTATTAACGGAGAATTGTATGTAATAGTTGAAGCTTTGGATAAAAACAACCAATGGAAACCCATTGAATATAATAAGGTGCCTAGAAGGATTTGTATAAGTGATTTTGAATACTACCAGCTAAAGCCAAAACATGTTATGGTGACGTCCATACTTAAATACTCAGGCGATTATAAAACCAAGATGCGTGTCAAAGTACTTAACGATCAAAAATTGTATTATTCTAACCCATTTAATGGTTCAATTAATTATTCTCAATTTGATACCATTCAAGCTGTAAACGATATGAATACATGGTTTTCAGATACAACTAATCAAACCCATAGTTTCAAAAAGAAGCTAATATTCTTAGATTTTTAGTTATAAATTTTCCTTATCAAACGATAAAAAACAACAAACCAAGCGCTTCATTCTTCAAGGTTTATGTAGTATCTTTGCATTTTAGAATCATTCTGAATTAGTTAACTATTATCTAGAGTGGATTATTACAAGCTTAGGCACAGTTGTCACGCTTTAATTTACTCTTTTTTCTAAATAATTATGAAATTAAATAAACAAGACATTCTTAAAGCGCTAGAAACTATAACAGTACCAGGAGAAGGTCAAAATATGGTCGAAAGCGGAGCAATAACAAACGTAGTAACTTTTGCAGACGAGGTTATTGTAGATATAACAATAAAAAACCCAGCCTTACAAGCGCGTAAAAAAACTGAGGTCGAAATCTTACAAGCCATTCACAAACTAGTGTATGAAAAAGCAAAGATTAAGGTTAATATTAAAGTAGACGCACCAGAAAAATCAGCACCAAACGTCATTAAAGGAAAACACATTCCTGGAATACAAAATATAGTAGCAGTAGCTTCTGGAAAAGGTGGTGTAGGTAAATCTACAGTTACAGCAAACCTAGCAGTAACATTAGCTAAAATGGGCTTTAAAGTAGGTGTGTTAGATGCTGATATTTACGGACCATCAATGCCAATCATGTTTGATGTAGAGTTGGAACGTCCATTATCTACAACAGTAGATGGTAAATCAAAAATGAAACCTGTAGAAAACTACGGAGTTAAAATATTATCTATCGGGTTTTTTACAAAACCAGATCAAGCAGTCGTTTGGCGTGGACCTATGGCAGCAAAAGCATTAAACCAAATGATTTTTGATGCAGCTTGGGGAGAATTAGACTTTTTACTAATTGACTTACCACCAGGTACAGGAGATATCCACTTAAGTATCATGCAATCACTACCAATCACAGGAGCAGTAGTGGTAAGTACACCACAAAACGTCGCTTTAGCAGACGCCAAAAAAGGAGTCGCAATGTTCCAACAAGACAGTATTAACGTACCAGTTTTAGGAATTATTGAAAACATGGCTTACTTTACACCAGCAGAATTGCCAGATAATAAATATTATATCTTTGGTAAAGAAGGTGCAAAACATCTAGCCGAAGACTTGCAAGTGCCATTATTAGGAGAGTTACCATTAGTACAAAGCATACGCGAAGCAGGAGACGTTGGTCGTCCAGCAGCAATGCAAACTGGAACACCTCTAGAAAAAGCATTTGAAACAATAACGCAAAATGTTGTGCAACAAGTGGTGGACAGAAACGAAAACCTTCCAGCAACTGAAGCAATCAAAATTACCACTATGGCAGGATGTTCTGCAGTTAATAAAAAATAAATGACAACACAAGAACTTAGACTAAACGTAGAAAAAGCTTTAGAAGAAATTCGTCCTTTTTTACAAAGTGATGGAGGAGATATAGCGCTTTTATCGATTGAAAATAACGAAGTAATAGTGCAATTACAAGGTGCTTGTACCTCGTGTAGTGTCAACCAAATGACTTTAAAGTCAGGTGTTGAGATGACTATCAAAAAATACGCGCCACAAATCGAAAAAGTAACAAACGTAGCATAAATTTTTGACGTTACCACAAGGGTCAGGCGCTCGTTACTAGCTAGTGTCGAGGCACTCACACAGTGAGTTTGTGCTGCGCGTAGTCCTAGTACGCCAATCTTAACGCAAGTAAAAAGCTAACAAAAGTCATAAAACAAAACCAAATCTTGTTTTACTTTTGTCAGGCACACTAAAAGCCACAAAAAATGGCTAAAGGTAAATTTGAAAAGAAAAAATAATGATTAAAACAGACATACTAATAATAGGTGCAGGACCAACTGGTCTTTTTGCAGTGTTTGAAGCAGGATTATTAAAATTAAAATGTCACTTAATTGACGCATTACCACAACCAGGTGGACAATGCTCAGAGATATATCCTAAAAAACCTATTTATGATATTCCAGCCTATCCAGAAATTCTTGCAGGAGATTTAACCCATAAGTTAATGGAGCAATGCAAGCAGTTTGAGCCTGGATTTACACTTGGCGAGCGTGCAGAAACTATTGACAAGCAAGAGGATGGTACATTTATAGTAACCACTAATAAAGGTACAAAACATCATGCTCCAGTAGTGGCAATAGCAGGTGGATTAGGTAGTTTTGAGCCACGTAAACCTATTATTGATAATATTTCTGATTACGAAGACAAAGGGGTTGAATATATAATTAAAGAACCTGAGTTTTACAGAGATAAAAAAGTAGTCATCGCTGGAGGAGGAGATTCTGCTTTAGACTGGAGTATTTATCTAAGCGATATCGCGTCAGAGGTTACTTTAATTCATAGACGTAACGAGTTTAGAGGTCATTTAGATTCAGTAGAAAAAGTACAAGAATTAAAAAATGCAGGTAAGATTAATTTAATCACACCAGCTGAGGTTATTGGAGTAGAAGGCACTAATAAAATAGAGGCTATTACCATAAAACAAGATGCCAAAACCTTTAAAAAAGAGTGTGACCATTTTGTACCACTTTTTGGATTGTCACCAAAATTAGGACCTATTGCAGATTGGGGATTAGAGATAGAAAAAAATGCCATCAAAGTGGATAATAGTTTGGATTATCAAACTAATATTCCTGGTATTTTTGCTATTGGAGACGTTAACACGTATCCTGGAAAACTTAAATTAATTTTATGTGGTTTTCACGAAGCAACACTAATGTGTCAATCGGCTTACCAGATTATTAATCCAGGAAAACGTTATGTATTAAAATATACCACAGTTAGTGGAGTAGATGGTTTTGATGGGACACGTAAAGAAGCACCAAAAGCAGTGGTAAAAGCAATTCAGTAGTCAGAAAACAGTAATAAGTAACAAGGGAATGGCAATACAAAAATTTGAAGACTTACTAGTTTGGCAAAAGTCTCAGGATGTAGCGATACATCTTTGCAAAGTATTTCAAGATAATAAAGACTTCTCTTTTAAGTATCCAATAGCGAAGTCCGCTCGATGTTATTTTTATCAATTAGATTCCATTATTTAAGTAAAAACAAATGCTAAGATTCTTATTGAAAATACTAACCAAATCTCAAAAATGCTACATGGATTAATTAAATCTATTAAACCTAAAACCTAACTACTATCCCTAATGCAACAAGACATAAACATAAAAATAACAGACAGAGATGGTGTAACACATGAAGTGCTTGCGCCAACAGATATGGCAATGAACCTTATGGAAGTCGTGCGTAGTTACGAGCTAGCTCCAGAAGGCACTATTGGTATTTGTGGTGGTATGGCAATGTGTGCTAGTTGCCAATGTTATGTGTTAAGTGATACGATGCTTCCAGAAATGCAGGACGATGAAGAAGCGATGCTTAGCGAAGCATTTAATGTCAAAGATAATTCGCGTTTAGGTTGTCAAATACAAATAACACCAGACCTAGAAGGTTTGGAAGTCCAGTTAGCTCCTGAAGAATAATCACACGTCATCACATACAAAGTAAGTCTTATAAATACGTCATTGCGAACAAAGTGAAGCAATCTGCTTAATATGGAATCAGTTTCAAAAAACAGAAAATCACCTAACCTTTATAATCCAATAAACGTCTAGGACCTTCTAATAAGACACGCACAATTTGTAGTGTACCATCTTCTTTAGTGGCTATTTGCCATTTAATTAAAGAAATCGCGCCATTTTCAATCTCGATACCAGTTATGCTTCTTGGGTGCACACAACTACCATCATTAAAAAATGCCACATCTCCAGGTTCCGGAAAACGTGGTCTGTGTGTATGACCAACAACAGTCATAATGTTATTATTCTCAGTAATCCACTTTTTGGTACGACGTTCGACTTTAATTAATTCTTTATAGTTTTTTGCAGGACTTGTTGGATCCGCAATACCCATAACATTTAAAGGTTTCCAAAGGACACGTACCATAAATCGGCTCCATTTCCAAAAAGTATAATTCCACCAATCGGCTTGATGACCATGAGTTAAAAACAGCTCTTGTTGTGTGTCTTTATGTTTTAAAATAATGGCTTCGTTGTATTCGATATCACCAAACAATTCTACATCTGCACCAACCTTAGGATCAAAAAAAGAATGTAAATTTTTTTTAACATAGTTAGGATCGCGATACACCATATCATGATTTCCCCAAATCATATGCAAGCGCTTTTGTTTATGAAACAGTTGCATTAAACCATACACGTTTTTATGAGCGTAAAGGATGGATTCAAACGAGTTATTTTCCCATAACTCATCACCATCACCTAATTCGGCATAGGCAAAACCTTGGACATAATAATGTTTTAAGGCATGGTAATAAATGTTTCTATTATTAGCAAAATCGTCTGCAAAACTATTATCACCACGATGACAATCGCTAAATAATATAAACTTGGAATCGTCATCAAACGCAACAACTTTGGCGTTATTATAAGCACGATCTAATTTCTTTTTTGCTGAAAACATAGTGTTTAGTTACTCATAGCAAGATAAGATATATTTTAATTAAAAGAGAAAAGGTAAATCAAAACCAAAAGGTGTTTCTGAATTAGATTTAATATCCCATTCTAATAATTAATACAACTAATTTATTCAGAAATTCACAAAACACCACATTAAAATATAAACAGTACTTTTGGCAGAGTTCCAAACAAACAAAAATGCAGAATAAAAACTGGTACGTACTATACGTAAAACGAAACCACGAAAATAAGGTCGAAACCCTTATAAACAAGTGGAATAACAACATTCATGCTTTTTGTCCAATTCGTACTGAAATCCGTGTGTGGAGCGATCGTAATAAAAAAATAAAAGTCCCATTATTACCTCGTATCATATTTGTAAATGCTACTGAGGAACAGCGCAATACGGTATTTGATTTACCAGGAACCGTTAACTATTTGTACGACCAAGGAAAACCCGGAATTGTCAGAGAAGAAGAAATTAATTACCTAAAAAACAATTTGAAAAACCTTGATATTCAGTCGCATAGTGTGGAACCGATAACGCTTGGCAAAACGCTACCTTTGGTAGATTTTGGTATAGAAAATCAAGAAGGATTAATAGTAAAAACCACAAAAAATAATGTTTGGGTTGTTTTGAAGTCTGTTGGATTTGTTGTAAAATTGCAGCTCAATCAGTAATAAAAAAAACAGTTTTATACAGTGTTACGGTTCTCACCAAATCGTAATTATATATTATAATAAAAGGGAAAATAATCATGACATCTCCTTCATAACTTAAATAACTAAATTCCAAAGGATTGTGTGACTGCCTAATCAAAACAGCAATGTTTTAATTAGCTAGGCATAATAACTGGTGTTTTAGCATTGCATTTAGTTAAGGTTTAAGGTCGTGTTAATGATGTAAAAACAAGTTGTTTTTACAAATGTATCGCAGTATAATAGCAACTTGCCATGTGACAAGTAAGGGCGTAGCCACGTTCGGTACCTATTATACTTAACCATTTTTAGTACCAATTTGGCAATCGCTATTAATATGATTTTAGATAACTTACCTAGTAATCACGAGGAGATAACCGCCTTTTTAAACCACTACAAGTTTCCTGTAGCGGTCTGTACTACACTATTTGCTATTTGTGCCACCATGGTTGTTACACCAAAAGTAGTAGCCATTAGTAAAGCCAAAAATTTAACTGCATCACCAAACGACAGGACCTCTCATAAAGGGATTGTGCCTACACTTGGTGGTATTGGTGTATTTACAGGTATGATATTACCTATAAATGTAACAGCAATATTATTTGCTAATTACAGCCAGCTAATTGATTTGTTAATATTTAATGCGTTAATATTAGCGTTATTATTGATAGGTATTTTTGATGATATAATGAAACTTTCGGCAGTCCGAAAATTAGGATATCAATTAGTGGTTGCTGCCATTTATGTTTTAGGTGCAAACATGCATATCGATTCCTTTTTAGGTTTATTTGGGATGCATGATATTCCAATAACTTATTCCATAATTTTTTCTGTGTTTGTTATTGTTCTTTTAATAAATGCCTATAATTTGGTTGATGGTATAGACGGTTTAGCAGGAGTGCTAGGCGTTTTAATCTCTGGTTATATGTCCATAGTATTTTACCTGACCAATCACTTTTTTTATAGTTTAGTTTGTTTGTCTTTAGTAGGCGCTTTAATAGGCTTTTTAGTCTTTAATTTTTCGCGACACCGTAAAATATTTTTGGGTGACACAGGATCATTAATAGTTGGCTTTTTATTAGCTTTAGAGGTCGTAACATATTTAAGTCTTGGTGCACGCGAGTCACAGTTAATAATGTTTAAAAACGCTCCAGTAATAGTGCTAGCATTAGTGTCGTATCCATTATTTGATACCTTACGTGTGTTTTTTATTAGGATAATTAACAAGCGCAGCCCATTTTCGCCAGACCGTAATCACATCCATCATCGTTTGGTGGACTTAGGTTTAAAACATAAATATGCAACACTAATTATTGGATTGTATACAATTGTAATAACTGGTTTAGCAATTTTACTTAGGGATTTACCAATAAATAAAGCCTTTTTTATAATATTACCTGCTGGAATTGTGTTATTACTATTTCCTTTTATTTTAAAAGTAAAATCGGGTAAAGTTAAATGGGTTGTTCCTACCTTGTAAAAAAAAGGAAAAAACTATAAAAAAGATAAATTAAGATAATAAGTATATATATAAAATGACAATAGCTATTATAGGTTTAGGTTATGTAGGATTACCATTAGCAAGATTATTTGCTACAAAATATAAAGTCATAGGATTTGATATTAATTCCGCTCGTGTTTCAGAGCTACAACAAGGTACAGATAGCACGTTAGAAATTGATCAGGCAACTTTAAAAGCAGTGGTAGTAACTAGTCCAGACCAACTTAATCAAAAAGATCAAGGCTTATATTGCACAACAGATCAAGCACATTTAGCAAGCGCGACACATTATATAATAACAGTACCTACACCAGTAGACAAAAATAATAGACCAGATTTAACACCATTAGTTAAGGCTAGTGAGACCGTTGGACGCGTATTAAAAAAAGGAGACATTGTAGTTTATGAATCTACGGTATATCCAGGAGCAACAGAGGAAGTTTGCATTCCAGTATTAGAAGCCACAAGTGGTTTAAAATTTAATACAGATTTTTTTGCAGGCTACTCACCAGAACGTATTAATCCAGGAGATAAAGAGCATACTGTAGATAAAATTTTAAAAGTAACCTCTGGATCAACGCCAGACGTTGGGCAACAAATTGACAAATTGTACAGCAGTGTTATTACAGCAGGTACACATTTAGCACCTTGTATAAAAGTAGCAGAAGCAGCAAAAGTGATTGAAAACGCGCAACGTGATATTAATATTGCGTTTGTAAACGAACTTGCTAAAATCTTCAATCGTTTAGATATTAATACAAACGATGTATTAGAAGCAGCAGCTACAAAATGGAATTTTCTACCCTTTAAACCAGGATTAGTTGGTGGACACTGTATTGGTGTGGACCCTTATTATCTAGCTCAAAAAGCACAAGAGGTAGGCTATCATCCCGAAATTATATTAGCAGGAAGACGACTTAACGACTCCATGGGAGAATACGTGTCCTCACAAATAGTAAAATTAATGCTAAATAATGATGTTAAAGTCAAAGGAGCAAACATCGTGGTACTAGGATTTACGTTTAAAGAAAACTGTCCAGACGTCCGTAATACCAAAGTCGTGGATGTAGTCCGTAGTTTACAAAGTTATGGCATAACCGTAACCATCTACGATCCATTAGCATCACCAGAGCAAGTACAACACGAGTACCAATTAACAACAACACAACACAAACCTACAGCAGTATTTGATGCAGTAGTAGTAGCAGTACCACATAAACAGTTTTTAGACTTAGATTTACAAACACTAAAAGCACCAAAAGCTATTGTATACGATGTAAAAGGTGTATTAAAACACGCAGACGGTAGACTGTAAACAATCAAAACAAAAATAGTAACGTTTAGTAAACCCATAGATGGAGACATTTACACAATTAAAAAATAAAAAAGTACTAGTAACAGGAGGTGCAGGATTTATAGGGTCTAACCTATGTCAAGCCTTATTAAACCTAGACGTTAAAGTTACCTGTTTAGACAATTTTGCAACAGGACACCAACACAATATTACACCCTTTTTAAGCAATCCTAATTTTACACTAATAACAGGCGATATTCGTGATTTAGAAGTGTGTAATACAGCCTGCAAGGATCAAGACTTTGTATTGCATCAAGCAGCATTAGGATCTGTACCAAGATCCATAGCAGACCCAATTACAAGTAATGCAGTTAATGTGTCTGGATTTTTAAATATGCTAGTAGCAGCAAGAGACGCCAAAGTAAAACGGTTTATTTATGCTGCAAGCTCATCCACTTATGGAGACCACGAGGCCTTACCTAAAGTAGAAGAAACCATTGGTAAACCCTTATCACCATACGCCATCACAAAATATGTAAACGAGCTGTATGCAGAAAACTTTTTTACAACCTACGGATTAAATACCATAGGACTACGTTATTTTAATGTCTTTGGTAGACGTCAAGATCCAAACGGAGCCTACGCAGCAGTCATCCCATTATTTGTAAAGCAGTTTATTAATCACCAAAGTCCAGTAATTAATGGAGACGGAAGTTACTCTCGTGATTTTACTTACATTGATAATGTAGTACAAATGAATTTGCTTGCCATTACAACCCAAAACAAACAGGCACTTAATCAAGTTTATAATACAGCAGTTGGAGATCGTACTACTTTAGTACAATTAACAGACTTACTAAAAAAATACTTGTCTAAATACGATCCTAAAATTGCCCAAGTTAATATTGTACATGGTCCAAACCGAAAAGGAGACATACCACATTCGTTAGCATCAGTAGATAAAGCAAAACGCTTATTAGATTATAAACCAACACATGTAATTGCTCAAGGAATTGAAGAAGCAGTAGATTGGTATTGGGAGAATTTGAGGTAAAACAAAATAGTTGAAAATTAAGAAAAGATAGGTGAGTTTAAAGTACAAGACGATTAAGGGTATACTTTGGAACTCTTTTGAAATGTTCGGTGGTAAGCTAATACAGATAGCTATAACAATAATACTTGCGAGAATTTTATCTCCTGAAGATTTTGGAGTTCTTGGATTATTAGTGATTTTTACAGAACTTTCTAAGGTGGTTTTAGATAGCGGTTTTGCACAAGCACTTATTAGAAAAAAAGATGTCAATCAAGTTGATTTTACGTCTGTTTTTTATTTTAATATTGTTGTAGGTATTGCTGTTTATATTTTGTTGTATTTGTTAACTCCCTTTATAAGTGGTTTTTATAATTATCCCGAATTAACAGATATTGCAAGAGTTGTGTTTGTTTCAATCTTGATTAACTCTTTTGGAATTGTGCAAAATGCTAAAATAGTTAGGGAGGTAAACTTTAAAGCTTTAGCCAAAAGAACCATTATTGCTAATTTAATATCAGGTATAATTGCTATTCTATTAGCTCATAGAGGTTTTGGAGTGTGGTCATTAGTAATACAGATGATTCTAGCTTCATTCTTTAGAGTAGTCTTGTTATGGAGATTTTCTAATTGGTTGCCATCCTTCAGTTTTAGCTTTAAGCCCATAAAAGAACTATTTGTATTTAGTGGCAATTTATTATTGTCCGGTATATTTGATGTAATAGTATCAAACATCCAAACCTTATTAATTGGTAAGTTTTATTCAAAAGCTGCTTTAGGATTTTATACTCAAGGTAAACAATTATCTAGTTTGCCAGCTCAAACCTTAACAAGTATTGTACGTAATGTTACATACCCAACGCTTTCTGTAATACAGGATAATGTTGATGAATTGAGAGGAGCTTACAGAAAAATAATAAAAATGGCAGTTTTTGTAATTATGCCTTTAATGTTAGGGTTATTAGCTGTTGGAAATAATTTAATTCCTTTCGTTTTAGGTGATAAATGGATTCCTTCAGTCAGTTATTTTATGTTGTTATGCATAACAGGTGCTTTTTTTCCTTTGTATTCAATTGGTCAAAATCTATTTTTAGTACGTGGTAATAGTAAACTTTATTTAAAAGTTAGCATATTAAAACGAATTATAGCATTAATTGCTATACTTATAACTATTAGATACAGTGTTTTGATTCTAGTTATTGGTCAGGTTATTACATCTTTTATTAACACAATAATTATGATGATTTTTTCTGGAAGAGAGATTAACTATTCTTTAAAAGAACAGATAAAAGATATTAGTGCTATCATTTTGATTGCTATAATTATGGCAACTACTGTGTTTGTATTTGGTGCCAAAGTAAATATAGCTAGTACTTTATGGATGTTAATTGTTCAAACTGTTTTAGGATTTATTGTTTTTACTTCAGGAGTTTTTATTTTTAAATTGGATGTTTTAACAGATTTAAAATCGGTGATTGTTACAATAAAAAATCGAAAGTAATGACTATGCAATTTAATTCTAATAAACATATAGTGCCGAAAGGAATTAGTGTTCTTTTAGTACTTTTCTTTATGTGTTCAGGTTTTTCTCAATTTCAAATATTCGGAGTTAAACCTAGTGATATTATAATCTTAGCTTTATTTTTAATATTATTAATAAATGGAAAACTACGCATTCCTTTGTTGTGTTTTATTTTTATAGTTGGTTTTTTTTATGCTTGGTTAATTGGAGGGTTAAGCGATATAAAATCACTAGTAACTAGTATTATTGTTTTTGTAATCATGTTTTCCTTAGTTGATTTGTTGCAAAAAATAAAAAACAAAAAAATAGATGTATACTTGGGTTATTTCAATTATAGTATGTTCGCTAGTAATTTATTAGCATTGTTATTTTTATTATTTTTTCCACAATATAAAGAAGTCGTTTCTGATATCTCTAGTGGTGGAATTAGATTTAAAGGTTTTTTTAGCCAAGCAAATGGTTATGCATTTGTACTTTTATTATCCTTTCCTATATCAGTTTATTTTTTAAATATACGTAAATCTATATTCCATTTTGTAAATGTTTGTGTTTTTTTAATTGCTATACTTTTAACACAATCAAGAGGTGTTTTATTTAGCTTGGTTTTAGGGTTTTGTTTTGTTTATCTTATTCATTTAGTGAAAAGCAAAAAAATAAAAAAATATTTATTCCCAGGATTAGTCTTTACATTATTGACGGTTTTATTATTTGCTTTCCTTCCAGAATTTATACAGAGAAATTTTGGAATCAATTTAGCTAGATTGAATATTGATAAAGTTTCTAAGCACGAAAGGAATTTAAATAATGTGTCTTTAGATGAATTACAGGGTGATAGATTGTATTTAATTGAATCTGCATTAAATACCTTAGCTGAGTATCCTTTTGGTTTAGGCTTTCAGCCTCATCATTTAAAAATTGGTGAAGTAACAGGTATATATTTAGTGCCTCATAATTATTTCCTGTCAATATTCTTGTTTTACGGATTAATTTTCGGGTTATTTTGGATTGCTGTTATTTATGTCCTATTGAAAAATGGCTTATTAAAAATTTATAAATTGGAAACTACACCCAAAGATTTATTGTTTTATTTAACAATTATGATGGTATCATTGTCTTTATTTTATCTAACGCATTCATCGGATTGGTCGTATATGTACATTTTAATAGCTTTTTATATAGCGTTATTAAATAAAAAATCAATAACAAATGAAAATATTAATAATAGGTAATGGATCTATTGGCGTAGAAAAGAACTCTAATAAATTTTATATACCTAAAAATACAGGAGATTTTTTAAAAAAAATCAATGAGGGAGCAGAAGTACATTACATGGATTTATCTAGTAATTATGCGAAAAATAATAATCTTCTTGATTTTGATTTAGGTGCAAATAACATTATTTGTAGTGTTTTTAAAAACAAAAAAAACCCATTTTCTTACATAAAATTACTGTTGCTACTACTTAAAATGGATTATGTTTATCTTTTTTATCCTGGTACTTTTAGTAGGTTAGTTGCTTTGATGGCATACATATGGAATAAACCATTTGGGTTATATGTTAGAGGGAAATATTATAATCAAGATAGGTTAGATAAGTTTTTATTGAAAAGAGCAAGATTTATTTTGACTATTTCTCCTTCATTTGTTTCAGATTTGATTTTTTTTTGTAGAAACACTGAAATCATAAGCCCTATGATAGATGTGAATTTAGATGATTTAAACAAAAATCGTGAAATCTATAAACCTAAAATATGGAACTTTCTGTTTGTTGGTCGTGTCGAAGAGCGAAAAGGGATTCATGAATTAATCGATGTTGCTAAAAATTTAAAAAAACACAAAATTAACTTCGTTTTAAATATTGTAGGTGGTGGAGATTTATTTGATGAGATAAGTGCTAGTTTAGTTGACACTAACTTAAGTAAAGAAATAGTATTGCATGGTTTGATTTCAGATAAGCAAGAACTTAAGAACATGTATAATACGGCTGATTGTTTTGTGTTTACTTCGCACGATGAAGGTTTTCCTAGGGTTTTGTATGAAGCGATGGCTAGTGCTTTACCTATTTTCACAACTTTTGTGGGAGGTGTTGCTGGATTAATGAAAAATTTAGATAATTGTATTGAGATCCCTGTAAAAAATGCAGATAAAGCAAGTGAGATAATTCTTAAATATATTGGAGAAGAAGATATTTTAAGAACAGTATCATTAAATGGGCTGTCAACTATAAAGAAAATAATAGAAAGTGATCTTTTGTCTCATGATGTATTACTTCTTAAGTATTTAAAAAAATAATGATTAAAGTTATTCATCCATTATTATGCTATTATCCATCACAAGCTGGAGGTCCTGCCAACAGTTTATATTGGTTAAATTGTGCTTTAAATCCAGATGGTTTTTCTAGTGTAGTAGTTGCAACAAAATATGGTTTAGTAAGTGATAGTGATTCGCAAACTTTTAGTGCCAATCATAACGTTTCATTTTTTAATTCTAAAGGAAAATCTTTCATAAAAAAAAGTATCCAAGAATTAAAAATAGCAGACATTGTTCAGTTTTCTAGTCTATTTTTTCCGCCAACACTACCTGTGCTTTTGGCTGCAATCCGTAACAATAAAACAATAATTATTTCGCCAAGAGGCGAGTTGTATCAAGCAGCTATTAGTCAAAAGGCATTCCAAAAAAAAGTGTGGATATCTATTATAAAAATGTTTCAAAACAAAATTCATTTTCATGCAACTAACACTTTTGAACTAGAAATTATTAAAAAAACTTTTCCAAAAGCTAAAAGCACTGTGGTAATTCCTAATTACATGGAAATGCCTAAAAAGTTAAATTTAGACGTTACAATGTCTTTTGTATTTGTTGGACGTATTAATCCTATCAAAAACATCGATTTGTTAATTTCAGCAATTGCAGAGGTTATCAAAACACACCCAAAAGTAAGTTTAGTAATAGTTGGCTCTGCAAGATTGGATTATGAGATAGCTTATCATGCTACTTTAAAAGCCCAAATTAAACAATTGGAATTAGAAGATGTTGTTGTGTTTAAAGGACATTTAAATGGCGAAATCAAAAATAAAGTAATAGCATCTAGTAAAGCATTGTTGTTACCTTCTAAGTCAGAAAATTTTGGAAATGTAGTATTAGAAGCTTTGGCACAAGGCACACCAGTAATGGCTTCTAAAAACACACCATGGGCTATTTTAGAAGAAAAAAAAGCAGGATTTTGGGTGGACAGTACAGTTGAAAATCTAACTAAAAACATGTTAAAAATATTAGACTTAAATAAATTAGACTATCAGCACATGCGTGACAACGCCTATAATTTATGTAAATCCAATTTTGATATTAAAACAAATATTAATGTCTGGGAAAAATATTATCAAAAAATAACCAATTATGTTTAAAAATAAAACGCTATTAATTACAGGAGGTACAGGATCTTTTGGTAACGCAGTACTAAATCGCTTTTTAGATACTGATATTAAAGAGATTCGTATTTTTTCTCGTGACGAAAAAAAACAACACGATATGCGTGTTAGACTTAATAATCCAAAAGTAAAATTTTATATAGGAGACGTGCGTAACTATAACAGTATTGCAAGCGCAATGCGTGGTGTGGATTATGTGTTTCAGGCAGCAGCCTTAAAACAAGTACCATCCTGCGAGTTTTTTCCTATTGAGGCGACACGCACAAATGTACTTGGTACAGAAAATGTATTAAAAGCAGCTATAGCTAATAACGTAAAAAAAGTAATTTGCCTAAGCACAGATAAAGCAGCCTATCCTATTAATGCAATGGGTATGTCTAAAGCTTTAATGGAAAAAGTAGCTGTTGCAGAATCGCGTAATGTAGCAGAAGAGGATACCACAATTTGCTTAACACGTTATGGTAATGTAATGGCATCACGTGGATCGGTAATTCCGTTATTTATAGAACAAATAAAAGCAGGTCAGCCTATAACTATTACAGATCCTAACATGACACGTTATTTAATGTCTTTAGAGGATGCAGTAGATTTGGTATTGTTTGCATACAAAAATGCCAAACAAGGGGACTTATTTGTGCAAAAAGCACCTGCAGCAACTATTGAGGTGTTAGCTAAAGCATTAATAGAATTGTTTGAAAGTGACAGCCAAATAAAAATTATTGGTACACGTCATGGCGAAAAATTGTACGAAACCCTTTGTACGCGTGAAGAAATGGTTAAGGCTATTGATTTGCCAGGATTTTATCAAATACCAGCAGATAATCGGGATTTAAATTATGCACAGTATTTTGAAGAAGGTGATGTAAAAACAGCAACGGTTGAGGATTATAACTCGCATAATACACAACGTTTAACTGTGGAAGAAACTAAAGCCTTATTATTAACCTTAGACTTAATTAAAGACGAAATAGCAGCATGGAAGGAAAAATAAAAGTAATGACTATTGTAGGGACACGTCCAGAGATAATTAAATTAAGTCGTGTTATTGCAGAGCTAGATAAACATACTGAACATGTTTTAGTCCACACAGGACAAAATTATGACTACGAATTAAACGAGATATTTTTTGAGCAATTAGGCATACGTAAACCTGATATGTTTTTAAATGCAGCAGGTAGTAATGCAGCAGAAACTATTGGACAGGTAATTATAGCGTCGGATGGTGCTTTTGTAAAATACAAACCAGATGCTGTATTGTTATATGGTGATACTAATAGTTGTATGTCAGTGATTTCGGCAAAACGCAGAAAAATTCCAATATTCCATATGGAAGCAGGAAATAGATGTTTTGACCAACGTGTACCAGAAGAGATTAATCGAAAAATAGTAGATCATTTAAGTGATATAAACATGCCTTTATCAGAGCATGCTAGAAAGTATTTAGAAAACGAAGGGATTGCACCAGAAACCATTATAAAAACAGGGTCACCAATGCGTGAGGTTTTACTTCATCATAAAAATGGGATAGAAAAATCAACTGTACTTACAGATGAGGGATTAGAAAAAGATGCCTATTTTATTGTAAGTACGCATCGTGAAGAAAATGTAGACTCTGAAGAAAATTTTAAAAACCTTTTAGAGACATTAAGTGCTATTCAAGAAAAATATAACAAAACAGTTATTGTATCCACGCATCCTAGAACTAGAAAAAAATTAGAGGCAATGGATTTTGTTAACAATAATAGCAACATTCGTTTTATGAAACCTTTTGGTTTTTTAGATTACATCAAATTGCAGAAAGAAGCTTTTTGTGTTATTTCGGATAGTGGTACTATTACTGAAGAAGCGTCAATTTTAGGATTTCCTGCAATTACAATTAGGCAAGCGCATGAGCGTCCAGAAGGTATGGACGAAGGCACATTAATAATGTCAGGCTTGCACAAAAATCGTGTTATGGAAGCTATTAATGTTGTTGTAAGTCAACATCAAGAAAATAACAACGTCATACGCATTGTAGAAGATTATACTACGGATAACGTGTCTAAAAAAGTGTTACGTATCATTTTATCTTACACAGATTATATTAATCGTACAGTATGGAAAAAGTAAACAAAAAAATAGTTGTATTAGGCGCAACAGGTATGTTAGGTCATGTGCTGTACAATACCCTAAAAAAAAATACCAATCACACTATAATAGATGTAGTCTATAGAAATAAGTTGACGCCAGATTCCATTATTTGCGATGTTACGGATAAGCACAAATTAGCTGAGGTAATACAACAAACTAATCCAGATATTATTGTAAACTGTATTGGTGTTTTAATAAAAGGATCGACTAATAATCCTGCTAATGCTATTTACATCAATGCCTATTTACCACATGAATTATCTGCAATAGCACAAAAAAATAACGCTCGTGTAATTCACGTCAGTACAGATTGTGTGTTTTCTGGAGCTAAAGGTGGTTATGTAGAGTCAGATTTTAGAGATGCAGATGATGTTTATGGACGTAGCAAAGCGCTTGGCGAATTATTTGGTCAAGAGTCGTTGACTATAAGGACGTCTATTATAGGTCCTGAAATAAAAGCGGAAGGCGAAGGGTTGTTGCACTGGTTTTTAAAGCAAAGTGGCACAATAAATGGGTATACTGAAGCTTTTTGGGGTGGAGTAACTACTTTAGAATTATCCAAAGCTATTTTAGAAGCGATTAATCAAGATGTTAGAGGAGTGATTAATCTAACCAATGGTGTAGCTATTTCTAAGTTTGAAATGCTTAAATTATTTAAAACCGTTTTTAATCGCGAGGCTTTAACTATTGATCCTTTTGAGGGTAAAAAAGTGGATAAAAGCTTAAAGTCAGAGCGCAAAGATTTTAATTATGTCGTGCCTTCTTATAAAGTAATGTTTAAAGAAATGCACGAAAATATGGAAGCAAATAAAAACATGTATTCTCAAAATTATAAGTTTTAATGTCTAAGAAAGCCTTAATAATTACAGAGGTCTTCTTTCCCGAAGATTTTATTATTAACAATTTGGTGGACAGTTGGTTGGAGCAAGGATATGAGCTTGAAATTTTAACTAGAAATCCATCCTATCCTTATGGGAAAGTTTTGGATGGTTACAAAAATCGCATCTATAGCAAAAGTAATTATAAGTCAGCAATTGTACATCGCTTTTTAGTAATACCAGGTTATCAAAATAGTTTACTTATAAAGCTATTAAACTACATTAATTATATGTTTTTTAGTTTTTGGATACTATTAAGTATTGGACGTCGGTTTGAAAAAGTTTTTATTTATCAAACAGGACCTCTAACTAACGGTATGGCTCCAGTATTATTAAAACCGTTATTTAAATACAAAATAACCATGTGGTCACAAGATTTGTGGCCAGATACTATTTATGCATATGGCTTAAAAAAGACCAAATTAACTAACTATGTTTTAACTAAAATTGTACGGTTTATTTATTCGGGATGCGACACAATTTTAATCTCCTGTAAAGGATTTAAAAGTAAAATTGAAGCGTTGCTTAAAAAGCCAAAACCAATACATTGGATTCCTAATTGGCCATTAATTGATGGGTTTTCAACAGAAAAAGAAACATTGCCAGAAGGTTTTAATTTCACCTTTGCTGGAAATATTGGTAAAGTGCAAAATTTAGATAAAGTGGTACGTGCTTTTAAAGCAGTAAGCGCAACACATAAAAACGCCTATTTAAATATTATTGGTGATGGTTCTTTTCTAGAAGAATTAAAAGCAATTTGCAATACAGAGCAAATCACCAACGTTAATTTTACAGGTAGAAAACCGGTTACTAAAATGCCTAATTATTTTGCAGCTAGCGATGTGTTATTAATTTCATTGGTAGATGTTCCATTGTATGAAATTATGATTCCATCTAAATTCCAAACGTATTTGACTGCTAAAAAGCCAATTTATGCAGTCATGAAAGGAGAGGTAGCACAATTGGTATCTCAGTATGATTTAGGTGTTTCAGCTAATCCAAGTGATATCGAAGCTATCGAAAAAGGTTTTTTAGAATTATTACAATATCCTGACAACAAAATTCAGCAATTATCAAATAATTCGATGTCTTTATTAAACGATAGTTTTGATGAAATAAAAACAAAGAAGACACTAGAAAATTTATTTTGGAATGCCTAAACTTGGAAAGCAATTAGAGCCATTATTAATAAATGGTGCTGTACATAAAGATCATCGTGGAACGGTAGCTTATGTCAACGATTTTAATATGTCACCAATAAAACGCATGTATACCATCACGCATACATCCACAACGGTTGTGCGTGCTTGGCAAGCGCATAAAATTGAGGCAAAATATTTTAAATGTAGTAAAGGACGTTTTGTAATTGCAATTGTACCTATTAAAGATTGGAATACACCAGACGTCAATAGTAAACCCGAAGTATTTATTTTGCAAGCCGATAAAAATCAAGTGCTTTGCGTACCTAAAGGTCATGCTAATGGATTTAAAGCATTGGAAGCTAACTCAGAATTAATTGTGTTTTCAGACCAAGATTTAGATTCAGCTAAAAATGATCAGTATCGTTTTGATCAAGATTTATGGATGGATTGGTCTAAAAAAATAATTTAATATTAATAAGATGTCTTTAATTTTAAACATCGCAATTTTAAAGCTCAGCACAGTGTGCAATTAAAAAATTAAAACAACCCAAATAATACAGCAAAAAGGGGTTAAAAAAGTAGCGCTATAGCATAGGTATAGTAACAGTATAGCAAAGGTATAGATAGTGTATGGATAGTGTATTAAAAATATAGGCTAAAAAAGGTGTAAAAATTAGCCATTTTAAATACGTAAAAGACATGGTTTTAATCCACTAAAAAGTGGTAGTTTATATTTTTGTGCTATTTTTGACACCTAAAACAAATTAACCAATACAAAACGTCACGCATCATAAAGGTTAGACGTTTAAAAACAACTACCTAACCAGTAGTGGTAAAGATAATAATCGCTAATAGTAATCATAAGTATGCAACCCAAATGTAAACAGCACATCGTAAAAGTCATGACAATCGTAGTTTTGGCTTTGTCATTAAGCAGCTGTGTCAGTAATAAAGAAATTTTATACTTTCAGGACGCTAACCAATACAACCAAACTAACGTACAGTATCAAGAAAACACCATTCAGCCTAACGATATTTTAGCAGTAACCATAAGTGCTGCCATACCAGAAGCAGCCATTCCGTATAACAAAAACGTAAATGCTAATGCTGTTAATAATAGCGTAGATATTTTAAAATTGCAAGGGTATTTGGTAAATCCTGAAGGGTTTATAGCCTTACCAGTTTTAGGTAAAATTAAAGCCACACAGCTAACCAACTCGCAATTAGAAAACCAAATTGTGGCACAACTAGAAAATGATGGTCATTTAATTAATCCTATTGTAACCGTTAGATTACTTAATGCTAAAGTGACTGTTTTAGGTGAAGTCCAACGTCCTGGAACCTTTAGTTTTACAGAGCAGTACATTAGTGTACCTCAAGCCTTAGGCTATGCTGGCGATTTAACCATAAACGGAAAACGTGACGATATTTTGTTAATTAGAGAAGTGGACGCGACACGTAAAATTACACACATAGACTTAACCACAACCCAATGGATGGATAATCCAGAATACAGACTAAAACCTAACGACGTGTTAGTGGTACAACCTAATCGTGCTAAAGTAAAAACAGCAGGTTACGTGGGTAATGTGTCAACAATAGTAGCAATTGCATCGGTAACCCTAAGTGCTATAATTTTATTGACTAGATAAGACGACTATGGATAATTACCTAGAGCAACAAGACACACAAGAGCAGCAAATAGACTTAAAAGGCATTGCTAATAAGTATTTAGCCTATTGGTATTGGATCGCTTTATGCGGAATAATAGCCTTAATTATAGCCTTTTTATATTTACGTTACACACCTGATAGCTACAAAACTGCTGCAAAAATTAAGGTGTTAACTGAAAAAGAATCCACTGCCTTAAACCTGGATTTAGATAAATTATTAGGTAAAGGAAACGTCAACCTTGAAAACGAACGTGCTGTATTGCAATCCTTTAGATTAAACCGACAGGTGGTTAATCAATTAAATTTACAGGTGCAATATTTTCAGTCTGGTCGTGTTAATAAATCCGAAGTGTTTAACGCACCTTTTAAAGTGGTGTTTGATCCGGAATTAGCAAAAAAAGAAGCCGAATTAGATTTTCAAATTACACTTCAGGATAAAGGCTACCAATTATTAAACCTGGAAACCGAAACCACCTTACAAGTCCCAAGTTTTTATTTTGAAAAACCAACGCAAGACTTTCCGTTTACCATTCAGCCAACCAATGCACAAAGCTTAACTGTAAGCGATAATCCTGTGTATGAGGTTAAAATTATTAGCCAAACACAAGCGACTCAAAACCTATTACAAGCCATAAAAATTGCGCCTGATGGTAAGGATAGTGATATATTAATTTTAAGTCTTGAAGATCCAAGCAAGCAAAAAGCACAACAGGTCTTAAATACTTTAATTGAAGTCTATACACAAGATGGAATTACAGACAGACAGGAAGTGTCTAAACGTACTATCGCGTTTATTGACGAAAGGTTTACGTATCTAACTACCGAACTGGACTCGATTGAAGTTGCAAAAGGTAGCTACAAGCAAGACAATAACTTAAGTATTTTTGAAGCAGATGCAGCGTCTGTGATTCAGAAAAAATCAATTAAAGACGAACAACTTTTTGAAGCCGAAACGCAATTACTGTTAGCAGATGTGTTAGACAAAAGCATAACAAGTAACCAAGACATAAAATTATTACCAGCTAATATTGGTTTAAATAGTGGTGCAGTAAATACTTTGGTTAGCGATTATAATGCTGCAGTGTTAGAATATAACAAATGGAAAGCTACAGCAGGAGACAATAACCCAAGGGTTAAGATTTTAAAAGCGTCTATTACAGACTTAAATAATAACATCCAACGCTCGTTATCTGGTTATAAAACGCAATTACAACAAGCCTTATCGCAAAATAAACGTGCGCAAGGGTTAGCGCAACAGTCCTTTAAAACCTTACCAAGCAAAGAAAAAATATTACGTAGTATAGAGCGACAACAAATCCTAAAAGAAAACCTATACTTACTGTTATTACAAAAACGCGAAGAAGCAGCAATTACTATGGCTGTCACTGCAGCTAATGTAAAAGTGATAGATTATGCGATTACTAACTCGATTCCTGTAGCACCAAAACGTAAAATAGTACTGTTAGCTGCATTGTTGCTAGGTTTAGGACTGCCAATAGGTATTTTGTATTTAAAGTTTTTAACCAACACTAAAATTTACACGAGTAAGGATGTAGAAAGCATCAATCCAAACACAGCTATTATTGGTGAGATTCCTGTTATTCCAAATGCTAAACAAGCCTTAAAGCTAACCTCAGGTAACACCCAAACCGAAGAAGCCTTTAGGACTTTAATCCATAACCTAAACTTTACGATGCATAACAAGGAGGCAAGCCAAGGTCAAGTTATTGCCTTAACCTCATCTGTTAAAGGCGAAGGTAAAACAACGGTTGCGTTTAATATTGCACAAACCTATTTTCATTTAAAAAAGAAAGTCTTATTAGTTGGTGCAGATTTACGTAATCCTCAATTACACACCTTAATGGGTAGCACAAAAGATAAAGCTGGATTGTCTAATTATTTAAGTAGTCAAAATAGTAATTGGCAAGACATTTTAATACATATGGATGCTGATAGTAATCAATTTGATTTACTATTATCAGGTCCAATTCCGCCAATGCCAACGGTTTTATTATCAAGTGCACGTTTCCAGGCGTTTTTAAAAGAAGCAAAAGCACAGTATGATTATGTTATTGTAGATACTGCTCCAACCTTATTAGTAGCAGATACCTTAACGTTTATGGATGGTGTGGATTATACGGCTTACGTGGTTAGATCTGGTGTGACAGAAAAACCATTAATTGAATATTCTAAAAAATTAGTGGACCAGAAAAAAATCAAAAACATGGGTTATATTATTAACGATATTGACTTTAAAGGGTCGTATGGTTATGGGTATAATTATGGCTATGGTTATGGTTATCATGCCGAAACGGTCAAGAAAAAATGGTATCAGTTTAAAAAATAATACAATAATAACGCCTTAATAAGGTTTGTAAAGTAACTCCCTAAACTATTAATAGCGCAATATAGTAACTAAGTTAAAATTGTAACTTAATGAAGATAAAATCGCTATTACTACACGTAGTTGTTTTTAGTGCATGTGTAATGTATAAAGCAACAGCACAAGACAAACCATACCTAAAATTGGCTTTAGGTGTCAACATAATTAATAATAATCCATACAGCAGATTACCTTGGGTAATCCACAAGTTAGACTATGCGACACCCTTTAATGTAGGTTTGGATTATCAATTAAATAAGCATTGGAGTGTAGGTTTAAATGTGTCCGCCAACACGCTTAAAACGCCCAAAAGCTCAGCCAGTTTATGGGCAACGCAAGCAGATATTAATTATTATATTATCCCAAATACAACCAGAGATTACAAAGAATTGTATGTGTTTTTAGCAGTAGGACGCTATGCTTATGCCAATACCAATGCGCTAATAGCAGGTCCAGGTTTAGGAATTAATTATTGGGTGTTTCCTAATATGGCTATTAATATCTCTGGACGTGCCAACGTAGCAGTCAAAAATAATAGTCCTGAAGTAGGTAGTTATTACCAATGTAATATTGGTGTGATTTGGCGATTTACTAATGATTTTAGATGAAATACATAAGCCTAAATATAAACTACAGTGTAAACCGAAGCATAATTCAAAAACTACAAGACAGCATAAGCCCACAGTATAATATATAATAAAAAAAGCACGTCGTTAAGACGTGCTTTTTTTTAAAACTATACATTGCATGCTAAACAGTCAAATAATATAATAAGTTAGAAAAGCTTAAGCTATGCAATCTTCTATTCACTATCTACTATTTAAAAGCATTTAATCCAGTCACATCTAATCCAGTAATTAACAAATGGATATCATGTGTACCTTCATAAGTAACAACACTTTCAAGATTCATCATATGTCTCATAATGCTGTACTCACCACTAATTCCCATACCACCTAACATTTGTCTAGCGTCTCTAGCAATTTTTAGTGCCATATCTACATTATTACGTTTCGCCATAGATATTTGTGCTGAGGTAGCAGTACCATTTTCGCGCATAACACCTAATCGCCAAGCTAATAATTGTGCTTTGGTAATTTCGGTAATCATTTCAGCAAGCTTCTTTTGTTGTAATTGGAATTGTCCAATAGGCTTACCAAATTGCATACGTTCTTTACTATATCTTAAAGCAGTATCGTAGCAATCCATTGCTGCTCCAATCGCTCCCCAAGCAATACCAAAACGTGCCGAATCTAAGCAACCTAATGGTGCACCTAATCCAGATTTGTTAGGTAATAAGTTTTCTTTTGGTACTTTAACGTTGTCAAAAATAAGCTCTCCAGTTGCAGACGCACGAAGGGACCATTTGTTATGTGTTTCAGGTGTTGTAAAGCCTTCCATACCACGTTCTACAATTAAACCATGGATACGTCCTTCTTCATTTTTAGCCCAAACTACAGCGATGTTACAAAATGGCGAATTTGAAATCCACATTTTTGCACCATTTAATAGGTAGTGGTCTCCCATGTCTTTAAAGTTGGTAACCATGCCTCCAGGATTACTTCCATGATCAGGCTCAGTTAAACCAAAACTTCCAATCCATTCTCCACTTGCTAATTTTGGTAAATATTTTTGGCGTTGTGCCTCGTTACCATATTTCCAAATAGGATACATTACTAACGACGATTGTACTGAGGCAGTACTACGTACACCAGAGTCACCACGTTCTATCTCTTGCATAATTAAACCATAAGCAATCTGGTCTAAACCTGCACCACCATATTCCACAGGAATATAAGGTCCAAAAGCACCAATATCTGCTAATCCTTTAACAATTTGCTTCGGGAATTCTGCTTTTTGAGCATACTCCTCAATAATAGGAGAGACGTCACGCTTAACCCATTCGCGAGCAGCATCACGTACTAATTTATGTTCTTCAGTTAAAAGTTCGTCAAGATTATAATAATCTGGCGCTTCAAATAAATCTGGTTTCATTTAAGTCTGTATTAAAAATAAACTATTCGTGTAGCTTATCGTTTCAATTACAAAAATAACGAAATCGTTTTCAGAACACAATATTATATCAAAAATTAAGGCAATTTTTTACGAATTCTTTTATTTACTCGCATATAATAACATATTTAGCATTTTAGTACAAATCCTTATAGTAACAAATCAAACCCAATAGTATCAAACCAATGTCATAAATAGCAAAACCAATGTCACCCTGAGCGCAGTCGAAGGGTCTCTAATAAGCCACCAAATCCAATAGCAAAAAGCAAAGCCACGCACACCACGTCATCCTGAACTAGTTTCAAGATCTCATCTTAAGTAATACAAGTAGCAATAAAAACCTCACACTA